>Ga0209434_1000065_pt1 | contig 59518 bp, 79 predicted proteins | sample ETNvirnome_2_300_FD_184068 | JGI IMG/M metagenome (GOLD analysis project Ga0209434, IMG submission 184068) | Marine viral communities from the Pacific Ocean - ETNP_2_300 (SPAdes) (version 2) | ecosystem: Environmental > Aquatic > Marine > Oceanic | place: Pacific Ocean | collected 2013-06-22 | reverse complement strand
GGTTCCGACGTGGTTACTTCTCAAAATCTTGAAACGCGCCAACGATGCTGTTGATTCCCATCCGGCAGAGTCAAAATTGCAGATTACCGATCCGCAAGTCAGACTTGAGGTTATCCGACTACATAAACTGTTAGTCGATGCTGGACTGCCTTTGATCGAAGACAAAGCTGCATGATTGTACGGGTCACACTCGAAAGAGTGTGATCCCTCAATCAACCTGCGGAGCGTAATGTGGACTTTATAGATATGTTGAATCGGAGTATTGCTGAGCGCGATCGTCCTATGACTGACGGTTTGAAGTGTGATCGTTGGACGGACTCTAGCGGTCGCACACGTCAGGGTACACCGCACTGGGCAAATGCGTCCCCAAAATCCCTTGAATTGCTGGTTGTTTTGGCCTGTAATTCTGACGGAAAGCGTGAACGTGCGGATGCTCGTGTGTTTCAGCGCAAATCTGACTTATTGCCTCAGCCTGTACGTGTACGTGGTAATAGGAAGGGTAGCAGACCGTCTAGTAGAGGTTTGCACGGTAGTTTCAAGTAACCATTTAACCTACAGGAGTAGTGTATGCCAGATTTACATCTTGGACTTGATAGTATATATCGCGATGAAAATATTCGCGGTAGTTGGACAGGTGAGTGTAGCGAGGAGTGCTGTTGCAGTGAAATTCATACATCAAAGTTCCCGATAAGGTGCGAATTGACGGGTGTGTGGTATCACCTTTTCGATAGCGAAGATCACGATAAATAAACAGGGAGGAATGTACTGATATGTCTGTTAAAGATAAGGTAGAGAGCCGATCCAGAGAGTTTCTGGAGAGGTTAGTTCCTTTGCTTGAGGGTTTGGAGTCAGTGGTTTATAACGTCCCAGACTGGAGGTATCTGGACGGGAATAGTATGTGGGCGATGCACTGTCTTGATAAGGCTGTTGACTCGATTCAGGCGGAGATTTCACGTTTGGAGAAGTAGTAGTTAAACTGTAAGGGAGAAAGGTATGGCTATAGAACATCTTAAATGGTTACAGCGTAATTCCCTGTGTGTTCCTATCAAGGGATTGCCTGTTATTGGGCCTTACAGGATAGTATTGGCTCACATTAAGGCTGGCAAACCATGGCAAACTTGCCCTATTAAGGTATCAAGGCAAGCATTCGCTAGAATCTTAGGGGAAATGTATGAATGATGATTGGTTGAAGAAGTCTTTGGAAGAGATGAGGTTTCAGCGTAACGTCTGGTTGTTGTGGTCGTTGGTGTTGTTGATGTTGAATGTGTTTCAATTTTCAATATAGGAGAAAGGTATGAGTGAAGTACCGAAGGGTTTTTCTAGGGATTTGGCAACTCTACTGTTGTTTTGTGAGCAACAGGATAGAATTGATCCACCTGTTGAGCGCAGTCATTACAGTGAAGTGTATGAAAAGATAGTTTATTATACTAACCAGAAGAACAGGGATTACATTGTATGCAACGACGGGTTTAGGTTTTCCTGCCAAGCATCAGAGAATCATTATTGTTCGCCTAAAAAGAATGGGCTACCCGCAAAGGACTATAAGCATTGGGAGGTTGGCTACCCAAGTAAGCCAGACCATGCGATTCTCCCATACATCGAGGACGAGGATCGTGACGCTACAGGATCAGTGTATCCGTATGTTCCCACTGATGCGGTGATTGATCTGATTGTTAAACATGGGGGGTTAAAATGCCAATAAGAATATATGGCACCAATCTAGTGTTCGATTCTCCCGAGGAGTACAGAGCGCACGTTAACGGTATAGGAAACATTGAGGTAGGCAGTATGGGAGGTGAGGTTAATGGTCTAACATGGAGTCATTGGGATTCAAGTCTCGGTAAGGGTATAGAACAGGTATGGGGTAAGTTCAATCCCGAATCCTTTCAGTGGTTTTTGGAACAGGTTCCGCTTGGCATCTTCAAACCTTCATTTTTTCGACCGCTATTGAATGATGAGCAACTAATAAAGAAATGGGATAATCATGACGATTACTATTGGTATTTGTGCTATCTTGCTGAGAGCAAGGGGTATAAACCTTTCGGCGATAAGGTTATTACTCCAACGATGGGGTTTTATTTTCAGTTTTCTGAGAATGAAAAGGCATTCCTAATAAAGTTAAGGCTATTAGGAATGCCTAACAGAACGGAGGTTGAGTAATGCCAGAGGAAGGGATGTACGATGTAATATATGTGGGTTGGTGGGAGTTGGATGAGTGGAATGCAAGGACAGACAGGCCTAATCAGATAGAGCGCGTCTATCTCAGTGATCCAATCGCATATGCAAATTACATGGATGAGTGTGGTATTATGTGCATGATATATCCGTCATGATATGACACTGATCTTTTGTGAACTGCTCCGATAATTCAGTCGGAGTTAACTTAGGGAGAGTCAATTATGACTTACTCTGTGTCGCAGCATGCTCTCAATATACTGAGAGATGAGGGATGCCTTTCGCTTGACCAGTGGAGGGATGAGATTGCCCGTATGGATAGAAAGGAACGTAGGCTTGATCAGGCTAGGCTCGTTGTTGAGGAGCCAACTGATCCATTCAAGATGCAGGCAATGTACTCTAACGAAGATGCTGATTGGGAGACGGTGAAAGATGAGTGCACTTAAATTAAGCGACCTGTCTGTATGCGATCAAGAATTTATGGGCGCTGAGCCTGTCATAGTTTTTAGAAGTAAGTTTGGTAATGATAGCTCTGTAAAATTATCTACCTCTAAAGTTATAGATAATAAACGAGTGTTTGTTTCTAGGCTAGTTCTTGAGTCACTTCCACCAGAAGTAATCATTGCGTAAGGAGATTTTATATGACAATACAAGTACCAGTGCATGAGTTGCCTACTTATTACCGATACTACCGAGGGCAGGGTATACCAGTATTAGTTACTGGTCACTCCGGTATAGGTAAGACTCAGGTGACAGATTTGTACGCACATAACGATGTTGGTGGGTATATGGAACTACGCACCTCACAAATGGACCCTAGTGATATCAAGGGTATACCTTACTTGGATGGCGGTATCTCTAGGTGGGCATCGCCTGACTTTCTCCCTTATGAGGATCGTGATGGTAAGTATGGGGTTCTTTGCTTGGAAGAGATACTTGATGGAACTCAAGAGGTGAACGCATCTACGCAGTCTCTTGTTCTAGAGCGTAGAGTGGGAGACTACAGGTTACCTGATGGGTGGCAGATCATTGCATTAGGCAATAGGAAAGAACATGGCGGTATAAATCGTGGTCTTTCTGTGCCGCAGAAGACTAGGTATGCACATATCGAGGCGATTATGGAGTTAGGTGCTGACACACAGGCAAAGGACGGGCTTCTTCCTCACTTTATACGGAACGGGGTCGACCCTATTGTGATTTCTTTTCTAAAGTTCCATCCTGATATGGCATTTAAGATGCCTGAAACGGGTGCGGCTGAATGGGCTTACCCTAACCCTAGAGCGTGGGAAAGAGTGAGTGGTGTTAGAAAGAAAGACCCATCTAAATCAATGAGGTTTAATTTATACGCCTCACTTGTCGGAGAGGGGGCCGCTGTTGCATTTGCATCGCATGAAGATGTAGCTGTTGATGTTCCTGACCCATTAGATTGTATCAAGTCACCTGATAAAACTAGAATTCCAGAAAATCCTAGTGCTAAGTACGCTATCGCATGCAGTCTCGCTCAGTATGCTGATCAAAAGAACTTTGATAATGTCATTAAATATATGTCGAGACTTGACCCTGAGTTTACCACCTTATGTGTCATGCAAGCGTGGAAAAAGACTAAGGAGTTAGAGGATACTAAGGCTTTCAGTATGTGGGCTATTGAAAATTCAGATGTTTTACTTGGATAAGGAGAAACTAATGGAATATACAGTTGGATTTAAGTCTGTATATTATGATGTAATGTATGTATTTGGTGATCATTGTTTTGAAAAGCATGAGTCCCTTAAGTGGAAGTTTGACAATAGGGGAGAACCAATACTTACATGGAAAAGCAGACTTCTGTGGTGGTTGTATCAAAGATGTATGTCAATAAGCTTTGATAGTGGAGACTCCACATATTCTATTTTAACAAATTTTGAAATGACCGGAGAATAATATGTCACTAGAAGACAAGGCAGTTCTTTTGTGTGTTGATTTTAGTATACCTTCAGGCACTAAGGCAGATAAGAATCTATCTGAAAAGATTGCATTCGATAATAATGTTGAAGGCGGTAGGAAAAGAGCAGGAAATTACCAGAAAATTACCATGGAACGTAAGTTATTCAAGCCATACCATAAAATAAAGAGTGAGATCATGGGGTATATTGACTCTGTTACGCTACCATATATGAATGGGAGCAATATGCGTATACTTGGTAACGGTTCTGTGATAGAGGCAAGCAATGTGATAAGAAAAGCTAAGAATGCATGGCATCATGAGAAGGCATTAACCTCTGCCGCTTATGATGGTCATGTTGAAGAGGCTAAGGTCAGGTTAGGGTCGTTGTTTAATGTGAATGATTACCCATTCGCTGATGCACTGTTAAATAAATTACATTTCTCATCATCAATCAGGCCTATACCTAGTCTAGATAGTATGGATTTTAGGTTCGATCATGGTGCTAGTCAGGAAGAGTTACGCAAGATCGAGGAAGAAGCGAAGGAAGATATGATAGAATCTATGCGGTCTTCAATTAAAGACTTACATTACAAGATGCATGATGCTGTAACACACATGAAGTGTGTGCTGGACAAGGAAGACCCAAGAATTTTCAACAGTTTAATAAATAAAGTACATAATGTAGTAAAAGTTGTGCCTCATCTTAATATAATGGAAGATCAGAACCTATCTATGATAGCGAAAGAGATGGAAGACGGTCTTTTATGTTACGGAATCGAGGAGTTAAGAGATAGTGAAGGCACTAGGAGTGGTGTTGTTTCATCTGCGACACAAATTATAGAGAAAATGGAGCGTATATATGGACTTGAATCGTAAGATAGGTATAGCTAGGACTCACGCCTTAGTTGATCAACCTTTCTTTGGCACTTTGTTATGTAGAATGCCTATGATAGTCAAGGAAGACATCCCAACAATGGGAACTGATGGTAATAATTTATATTATAATCCATCTTATGTAGAAACCCTGTCGGTTAGGGTATTGTTAGGTGTTTTCGTTCATGAGGTGTGTCATTGCGCCTTCCTTCATGTAACACGGAGAGGAACTAGAAATCCTTACGTTTGGAATCAAGCTTGCGACTATGTAATCAACAAAATAATCTTTGATGCAGGCATTGCGTTGCCAGAAGATGTGCTACATGATGAGAAGTATGACGGATGGACTGCTGAAAAGGTATATGATGACCTAATTAAAGGCGCAAAATGCATTGATTTGCCTGTTGCTGGCTTCGATATTGGAGGAACAGGGTACTTTGAAGATGGATTTAACTCTTCTTCAGACAAAAACGAGATGGAAAATGAGTGGAAAACTAGAGTCATTGGCGCTGTTGAGGCCGCTAAAAGTAGAGGCACTGTACCTGCTGAATTTGAACATCTTGTAGCAGATATACTAGAACCAGAGATTTTATGGTCTGAAAAGATGAGGCAATACGCTATCGACAGGATAAAAAATACCTCAACATGGACTAAACCTTTGAAGAAGTTCATTTCTTCTGGTATATATCTTCCATCTGTCCGCAAAGAGCACGGCCTAAGAGAACTCGTTGTTGCTATTGATTCAAGCGGATCAACTCAATCTTTTTTGGAGAGATTTGTTGGTGAGATCAACGGTATAGTGATGGATTGTGACATTGATAAGGTGATTGTACTGCATGTCGATGCCGCAGTTCACAAAGCAGAGACCTTTAATAAAGAAGACTTTCCTTTCAGCATTAACCCTGTTGGTGGAGGTGGCACTGCATTTGAGCCTGCTTTTGAGTGGGTAGAAATGAATGATGTTAACCCATCTTTGTTTATATATTTCACAGATATGATGGGCAGTTTCCCAGAAACTGAGCCAGATTATCCCGTTCTTTGGGTGGCATATAATTGTGGTAGAATAATAACAAGCCCATTCGGAGATGTAATTTATGTCGATGAAGAGATTTAGATAGAGGAGAAGCTTATGGCTTATGGAGACAGTACACTTTCGGTTATTAATACTACCTTGCATGCCGCAAGAGAATATTATATACATAAAAACGCAAGACAATTTGGCAATGGATGTACATTAAGAGAAGAGGATGGCGATTTCTTTTTTGGTGCAGAGAATTACCTAGACCTTGACTTTGGAGATACCTCAACCGTAGAAGAAATACGTAACAAGGCTTCTGAAATAAGCAATAATAAGATGATAACTTACCATAAAAACAATGAAGTAACTGTTGATTTAGATAAAGTTTTCGATTTTATATACCCCACAAGAGGGGTTAGGCGTAAAAATCAACGGACTTTTTTTTCTGATAGAGTCGTATGTCTTATATCAGAATATTTACCAGAATGGATTTATTTCTGGTCAAAATCTGCTGGCACTGACGGAAACAAGATGTTCACAAGCTTTAATCCTGACATGACAGACGCCAGAATGCATGCTTACGCACCATACCATAATGGTAATGAATGTCCACATGTTATATATGAAGTCCCCAATGAAGGTACAATAAAGTATAGCCCAGCTAGTGATAAGTTCCCTAATGGAAATATAACTAATGCCAAGAGGCTCAATCGAGGCAAGACTATATGGGCTGAAGATAAGCCACTATCACAGCACCTAGAGCCAAAACATTACAAGGAAATGGCTAAAGCTAGGTTAAATGGTGACCTTGCTATCTGTTGTGCCGATCAAAACGCGACGTTTAGAGGGATTCCAACTGGTTTGATGCATGTAGTATTAGAGATGTACAAACCCAGCACTTATGGAAACCACGGCCCAAACGAGGGGTTGATAAGGAGGCTTTCCGTTGCTAGATTTATTGACAGGTCTAGAGAGACAATGGATAAAGCTTACCTACTTGCCGCCAGTATAGCATCGGAGTTACCTGCTAGTTTGATGGAAGGAAAGCTAATAAAATTAGTAGATTCTATTCAGTCGTAGGGGGGTACAGGGTGCACTTTAAATGTCTCTTAGAGGCTTGATTTGGTGCCTTATACGGCATGTTTTTAGAGAGGACACAATGAGCAACAAGCGAAAACGTACAGATGATACGAGTTCTGTTCGTAATACTTTAAAGCCAAGATATAACTATGACATATTAAAGAAGGGAGGGAAGCATATTAAAAAAACTAATAAGCAGACTAGAAAAGATGGTAAGAAAGAGATAGATGACGAACTTGGTGAGTCGGAGAAATAGCACGGAAGATTCAAGAAAGTTAATTTCTACCATGACTCACCATAGCCAATACGTTATGCTATAATAGTAGTATAGATATTATATTCTTTGTTGTTAAATATATAATATAATTATAGTATATATAATATAATTATGGTAAGAGAAATTATGACATTTGAAGATTATGGTATAAGACTTCCCGGCAGGGCATCGGGACAGGTTAATACACAATGCCCAGAATGTTCAAGTCATAGGAAAAAGAAGAAAGCACCATGCTTATCTGTGAATGCAGATGAGGGTGTATGGTTGTGTCACCACTGTGGTTGGTCAGGCTCTTTAAAGAAGGGGCCGGATGATATATCCAATGTACTCCACTGGAGAAAGCCAACCTACCACAAGCCAGAACCATTACCCGCCGTAGATTTAAGTCCTGAAGTTATGGACTGGTTCTTGAATAGAGGTATATCTGCTGAGACATTGAAGGAAAATAATATCTCATCCAAGAAAGTTTATATGCCACAAACAGAATCACTTGAGAACGCTATAGCATTTCCATATTATAAAGATGGAGAATTAATAAACGTAAAATATAGGGACGGTAAAAAGAATTTTCGTTTAGAAGCGGGCGCTCAGAGAATTCCTTATGGCATCGATGACATAATAGTTCCAGATGAAGATGCAACTTCCAGATCAGGATGGTCTGTTATTGTTGAGGGTGAGATCGATAAACTGGCTTTATGGGAAGCGGGAATAAAGAACTGCATAAGTGTTCCTGATGGCGCACCACCACCAAACTCAAGAGACTACAGTTCCAAGTTTGAATATTTAAATGGTAACTGGACTAAGGGTATTGGTAAGTTTATATTGGCAGTTGACAACGACGAGGCTGGTAAAAAATTAGAGGATGAGTTATCTAGAAGGTTGGGAAGAGAGGTATGCTACAAAGTTGATTGGCCTGAAGGATGTAAGGATGCTAACGAAGTTCTTATAAAGTATGGAAAAAGCATATTGATTGAGTGCATTGACCACGCTGCACCTTACCCAATAGAGGGAACATACAATGCAATAGAATTATCTGACTCTATAAATAGATTGTATGATAGTGGGATGGATCAAGGTGTAAGTACAGGATGGAGTGGCCTTAATCCTTTGTATCTGGTAAGGCCCGGAGCATTGACGACGGTTACAGGGATACCAAGTAGCGGCAAATCAAATTGGATAGACGCCATGATGGTTAACATAGCTAAGAATGAAGGATGGAACTTCGCAATTTTCTCACCAGAGAACCAACCAATGGAAGACCATATGGCTAGGGTTCTTGAGAAATATATAGGTGCGCCATTCAATGACGGGCCTCAACTCAGGATGAGTAAGGAAGAGTTAGAGCATGGCAAGAGGTGGTTGTCCAAACATTTCACTTGGATACTCCCACATGATGATAAAGAGTGGTCAATAGAAACAATTCTAAAAGCCGCGCAATCTCTCGTGCTTAAAAAAGGTATAAGGGGATTGGTTATTGACCCATGGAATGAACTTGAGCACATGAGGCCTAACAATCAAACAGAAACAGAGTACATATCTATATGTTTAAAAAGAGTCAGACAATTTGCACGTAAGGCAGGCATACACATATGGATAGTCGCCCATCCAGCAAAGCTTTACCGAGATAAAAACGGTAAGGTACCCATCCCAACGCCATATGATATAAGTGGTAGTGCTAGATGGAGAGACAAGTCTGATAATTGTATTACAGTTTGGAGAGATTTAAGCATTGATAGTGGTGCAGTAATAGAAATACATACCCAGAAAATTAGGTTCAGACAGGATGGTAGGATAGGCATGTCAGAACTAGCTTACAACTGGTCTACAGGAACATACCATGAACTTAATAAAGCTACTGAAGAGATACCTCCTAAATTCGGAGTGTGATATGGATAAAACATGGAAGAAGTTTGAGAGAAAAATAGCTGAGGAGCTGACCTTACTGGGTGATGACGCAGAAAGAATACCAGTAACAGGTAGAATTCGAGGGCATGCTGCCGACATAAAAAGCAATGTCTTTTCTATCGAGTGCAAGTACAGAAAAGAAATACCCAAGTGGATAAAGAATGCTATGGATCAAGCAGTGAAATCAAGCGATGGTGTGAAGACTCCGATCGTATTTTTAAAGGAGAGATCTGCAGTCATAGATGATACGCTAGTTATTTTAAGACTTGGTGACCTGAAGAAGGAGATCAGGCATGGACAGAGGGATATTTAATATATTACGAGCAATCAAATCTGAAGAACCCCCATGCACTGACTGCTTGTACTACAAGCCCTGCTATGAGGGGAGTCAGGCGTGTGAAACATTCTTGGGTTATGTTAATGGAAGCAATCACGCATTCGGCTTGAGACCAACAAGAAAAATATACGAGAGCATTTATGGCAGGGTTAGAAGACATTAAATCATTGACAATCAGGTCTCCCGACCCGTCACGTACAGAGGATAGATTGCCATGGATTTATATAGCAGGTGCAATGGGATTTGCTAGTAGGCCAGCATCTTTGTACGGTAGGGCTAAGTATGCATTAGACCCCAACCATAATAAAGAAATATTATTTGAACTGTTTAAGATAGGAAAAAAAATAAAATGGGCAAGAAAAAGACACGGCTTTAAAATGACAAATGCTTTATTAAAAAGGATGTGCGTTCTAGCACTTGGCGAAGGCATAAGTCCATCATGCTGTCCTAAGTGCGGGGGCAGGGGCAAACTTTTTATAGACCAAACATTATTCACATGCACTGTTTGTAATGGAGTTGGTAAAAAATCTATAAGCGATAGAGTTAGGGCAAACTATTTGATGATGGATAGGAGAACCTACCACAGATGCGTAAAATATAATTACCACTATCACTTTATAGGGGCCTTATACAACTGGGAGAGAGAACTTATAAACGCATTAAGGAGAGCTTGATTGAAGTCACGCAAGTATCTACAGTGGGTAGCCTCACTGCCTTGTATATTTTGTGCTACAATACAGGGCATACAGGCTCATCACTTACGGGTGATTGTTCTCGGCGCTGGTGTAGGGAGAAAGGCCTCAGATGTATTTACTATACCAGTATGTTATAAGTGCCATGAAGATTGCCATAACGGAACGCATCCCAAAGAGGATCAGATAAGGTGGTGTTTGCAAACAATAGGAAGGGCATTCAAAGAAAACAAACTCAAGGAAGTATGATATGGAAAAGATAAGGTATGTTCTTCGTAACGACGAAGCGGTTGACTCTTGCATAGATAAACTCTATGCTCTAGGAGCGAATGAAGACAGTCCTTACGAAGTGACGATTCAAAAATACAAATCTAAAAGATCATCCGAACAAAACAACAGGTATTGGCTATTGCTTAGAACATTCTCTAAGGAAACAGGGCACACAGTAGATGAATTGCATGCTATACTTGCAACAGAACTATTAGGTATTGACACACTTGAAAGCGATATAACAGGAAAGACATATGAACTACCATACTCTACATCTAAGATGAAAGTAGATGACTTTGGGGAATACATGGAAAGGGTTGAACAGTTCATGGCTGAGTATGGAATTACGATACCAAGACAAGCATACTAAGGAGAGTAACAATGGATTTTATCATGGCTTGCATGGCTGTATTAGCATTCATTATTTTTGCATATTAAGATGGGACATTCCGAAGAGTACATCTCTGAAGATGAGTACGAAGATACGCAAGAACAGTATGAGGCAGAGGTAGCCCAATGGCAAAGATATTTTGAAGAGGAAATTAAATTAACCCCTGACAAGGCAAAGAAAGTTATGGATGAATCATGGAAGCCTAGCTATAACAAATGGTTAGACGGTATAGGTAGAGGTGATGATAACTGGTGGATTAAACAAGATAGCGAGGTTTGATATGGACACTCAAGAAATTCTAAATACAATCCGTGAGTTGAAGAAACCATTCGATGTTGGTAGAGTGAAGCCAAGGCCACAAGCTAATAAAACATTACACTATATAGATGCAAGAGATGTAATGGCTCGCCTTGACTCAACAGTTGGGCCTTTAAACTGGCAAGACGAATACAAAGAAGTCATGGGTAGAGTTGTATGTACATTAAGAATAAGATTTGGAGACGAATGGATAAGCAAGTCAGACGGGGCTGACGATACTAAAATAGAAGGCGCTAAAGGCGGTCTGAGTGATGCATTTAAACGTAGTGCTGTCAAGTGGGGTGTTGGAAGATATCTCTATTACTTACCTAACACTAAAGAACTGCCTTCTTGGGCTGATCCTGACAGTGGAAAATGGACAAACGAATTAGCCGACAGAATATAAGGAGCATAACATAATGCATTGGTATGACAAAGAAGGAAACCCACAGCACTGGGTAACGTCTAAGGACGGAACTAAAAGAGGTTCAACACTTCGCGATGCTAGAAAACATGGATGGGTACCATCAGTCACATCTGTTATGGACATACTTGGCAAGCCGGGGCTTGATAAATGGAAAATAAATAAAGCAATTGAATCATCCATGCAATTAAGCAGAAAAGATGGTGAGCACAACGGCACATATGCTAAAAGAATATTACACCATAGCAAAAAAGAATCTGAGAAAGCATCTGAAAGAGGAAGCAGGATACACCATGTGTTAGAGACGCACTTCAAAACCGGAGATATGCCTGCCAATGAAGATGATAAAAGAATTATTGGCGCTGCCTTTTCAATACTGGATATCAACTGCGGCCTTAATGATGACAGTAAATCCGAATGGAAAGCTGAGCATACATTCGCAAGCAAGGAAGGTTATGGTGGCATGGTAGACCTATGCTCTGACCAATGGGTTGTAGACTTTAAAACTAAGGAGTTTGATTACGACTATAAAAATCTAGCATACGATAGCATGGGTTACCAACTAATTGCTTACGCCCAAGGGCTTGGAATTAAATCACCAAGAATTGCTAACATATTTATAAGCGCAACCCACCCGGGGCATGCAGTATTCCATGAGTGGCCCGCCGAAGAACACGAAAGATTTACAAACATATTTAACTCGACATTATCTGTATGGAAAAACATTAAAAAATACTACCCGGAGAATCACAATGAGGGGAATTAATAAAGTAATTATCTTGGGCAGGGTGTGGAAAGACCCAGAAATTAGAACTACATCCAATGGTAACAAGGTTGCAGAGATAGGCCTTGTTACTTCTTCTGGATCAGGTGAATATGAAAAAGCAGATTGGCATAAGGTGGTATTCTACAAACGCCAAGCTGAAATAGCAGAGCAGTACCTAACCAAAGGAACAAACCTATACGTAGAAGGAAGAATAAACTACAGAAAATATACAGGCCGCGACGGTACTGATAAGTATGTTACTGAAATTATAGGATCAATACTTCAAATGGTTAATAGCCCTGATGCGTACAAGCAAGTTGAACATGACTCTAAAAATAGTCATGCAAAGAAAGACGAATACACCAGAGCAGAGATGTCTTCCTTTAAAGATAGCGTTACGGATCAAGCAGATGACGTTCCATTCTAATGGATTGCGATTTGCTAGAATGCTACACTAAAGTTTTTGAGAGGCAAATGTATACTGCATGCAAAGAAGGGGACTGGAAATCAAATGGAATTATACTATGTACTTACAATAACAAAGGAGAGTTCATTGTAAGAATGAAAGATAAAACATACATAGTATTTATGCAGGAGAGTCTAGATGAGAAACGGAACAGGATTAAAACTAAATGATCACACCATCTCCGCTTACCCTTGGCCTATGAAGAACGCAATGAAGCCAGACAGGAAAAGATCATGGAACAGTATATTCAAATCACAATCAGGCATGGATATTTATGAATACAGAAGATACGCTGAGAGTATAGGACTACCCAATAAATATACAAGCACCAAGAGAGGAAGAAATGCATTCTAATAAAGAGTACAAAGATGGTGAGACTATTCTGGATGCCGCAAGAAACCTAAGAGACCTCGCTAATGAATGGAGGGACAATCAAATGAAAACTGCTAGCGCCATTAGCAGTGAAGATAAGTTTGAAGTTACAATAGAATTAACTGATAACAACTTCAGCACCCCATCTAAAGGAAGCAAGGATGCTGTAGGGTATGATCTATACAGCACGGAAGATCACGCAATAAAGCCACTTGAATGGAAGTTAATAGGTACCGGCATAAGATTATTTATGCCTAAAGGATTGGAGGCGCAGATAAGATCAAAGAGTGGCCTAGCATCTAAAGGAGTGTTTGTTCTAAATTCCCCGGGAACAATAGACCCGGACTACAAAGGAGAAATCAAAGTTATCCTAGCCAATCTAAGCCCAATGCCATTTGACATAGACAGGGGCGATAAGATAGCACAATTAGTATACAATGCATACGAAGAACCAAAGCTAAACGCAACCATAACATCCCACAGAGAAAGGGGAGAAGAAGGGTTTGGCAGTAGTGATGAAGATGTAGCTAAAGATGATGACGCACTTGCAGATGTTCCAATTGGTGGGCGCTGGTAATAGAGGGAAAAGAATGAACGAGTATCAAAAATTCATACACAAAAGTAGGTACGCTAGATACCTTGACAAGGAAGGGCGTAGAGAAACTTGGGAGGAAACAGTAGATAGATACTGTAACTTTTGGGACAAACCTCTACCCGATGAAGTAAAGCAAGCTATCTTGGACATGGAAATAATGCCAAGCATGAGAGCATTAATGACTGCGGGACCAGCATTGTCCAGAGATAACATGGCAGGATACAATTGTTCCTTCATAGCTGTTGATCATGTGAGAGCTTTTGATGAGAACTTGTATGTTCTTTTATGCGGTACCGGGGTTGGGTTTAGCGTAGAGAGACAGTTCATAAGCAAGCTACCTGATGTAGCTGACTCATTTAACTCAACAGAAACAACTGTTGTTGTAAGGGATAGCAAGATAGGATGGGCAAGCGCACTAAGAGAGTTGATTAGCCTGCTGTACCAAGGAAGGATACCTGAGATTGACTACTCAAGAATACGACCATCTGGTGCTAGGCTTAAAACATTTGGAGGCAGAGCGTCAGGCCCTGAACCTCTTAAGAAACTATTCAACCAATACATAAGAATATTCAAGGGAGCGTCTGGCCGTAGATTAAACAGTATAGAATGCCATGATCTTTTATGCTTTAATGGTGAGGCTGTAGTTGTAGGGGGTGTACGCCGGGCCGCTGAACTAAGCTTAAGCAATCTAACTGATGAGAGAATGCAACGAGCCAAGATGGGCCAATGGTGGATTGATGAACCACAAAGAGCACTGTCAAATAACTCTGTATGTTACACAGAGAGACCAGACATTGGTATATTCATGCGTGAATGGATATCTCTATATGAATCCAAGAGTGGAGAGAGAGGAATCTTTAACCGTCAAGCAGCTAAAGACCTCGCCCCTGATCGCAGAGATACAGACCATGACTTCGGTTGCAATCCCTGCAGTGAGGTGATACTTCGAAGTTCCGGTTTGTGCAATTTATCAGAAGTAGTGCTTAGAGCTAAAGATACATTAGAAGATGTTAAAAGAAAGGTAAGACTAGCTACTATACTAGGAACCTACCAGTCCACTCTAACAGACTTTAGATATGTGCGCCCAATATGGAAACGCAATGCAGAAGAGGAGAGATTGCTAGGTGTAAGCCTTACAGGCGTGTTTGATTGCCCAGAAATTCTTCATGCAACACCAGAAGAGCTGATGAGTCTTAGGGATCACGCTGTAGAGCAGAATAAGATATGGGCAAAGAAGCTAAAGGTAAATCAATCTGTGGCAGTTACATGTATCAAGCCTTCTGGTACAGTTAGCCAGTTAGTTGGAGTATCTGGGTCCGGCCTGCATCCAGCTTATGCCCAGTATTATATTAGACGAGTAAGACAGGACATTAAAGACCCCCTTAATCAAGCGTTGATTAAATCTGGAAAGCCCTACATTACTGACCCATACAATAAAGACGCCATAGTTTTTGAGTTTCCAATGGGCGCATCTACAAAATCTATAACAAGAAATCAAATAACCGCGCTAGATCATCTTGAGATATGGAAGAAGTTTGCTCTCTACTGGTGCGAGCACAAGCCAAGCGTTACCATCTATGTTGGGGGAGACGAATGGCTATCTGTTGGTGCTTGGTGTTGGGAGAACTTTGATATAATTAGCGGTCTAAGCTTTCTTCCTAAAGCGGACGACGATCATATTTATGAGGCGGCTCCATACGAAGAAGTAACAACTGATGTATGGGGTGAGTTATATGAGAAAACAAAGAGCCCTATAGATTGGGATAGCATCTCTGAAGAAGATGACTACACAATAGGAAGCCAAGAATTAGCATGCACAGCTGATGCATGCGAGCTATAGGAGAACAGATATGACGAGCAATATGCTTATCATCCCAGACTGTCACGCCTCACCTGACTATGATAACGACAGGTTTGAGGCTCTTGGAGAATTAATAGTCAATGAAAAACCAGAATACATAACCTGTCTCGGTGACCTTGCAGACATGAGTAGCCTTTCTTCTTACGACAAAGGAACAAAAGGATTTGAAGGAAGAAGATTTAAAAAAGATATCGAGTCAGCTATAGATGCACAAGAAAGATTGTTTCTCCCATTAAAGAAGTTTAATCAGCAAAAGAAAAAGAACAAAGAAAAACAATACAAGCCTAAACTTAACATGTGCCTAGGCAACCACGAAGATAGAATACTTAGGGCTATAAATACATCACCAGAACTAGATGGGACTATAGGAATTGAAGACTTACAGTACTCCAAATTTGGATGGAAGATAACTGAGTTTAAGCATTGTCTGTCTATCAAAGGTATAGTCTTCTCTCACTACTTCACAACAGGAGTATCTGGCAGGCCTATTAGCTCAATGCATATAGGTCACCAACTTGTTTCAAAGCTACACTGCTCTGCTGTTCAAGGCCATTCCCACCTATACAACCACGCAGAACAAACAAGGCCAGACGGGCAAAAAATATTTGGCCTATCTGCTGGATGTTATTCACACCCAAAATATTCAGAAAGCTGGTGCAGGGATACGGAATATACTTGGTGGCGTGGAGTCATAATGCTGGAGGGCCTAGACAATGAAGGATATTATGATGAGATAAGATCGGTAACACAACGTAAAATCCTCTCAACATATGGATAGGGTTATTAGAGCTGCCATTGGCCTTGCTATATTCTACTGTTCCTTTATATTTATTTCTTCCGTTTTGTCTGTACTGTTTTTCGGGTAACAGGAGCATCTTCAATTACCGCCCCCGAAAGGGGGCGTATCTTTTTTACGCAACCAGATGGAAAGACATGCCAGCCATACCAATCATTCTTTTCATCCTTTGTTGTAGCTATTTTAACAAACGAATCATCCTGCTTTATTAAATATCCCACCGAAATAAACAAAGGACAGTTCACCTCGTCGTCCTTCTCCCAACCAGCAGTAGCTATTATATCATACCACTCAACCTCAACCAATTGGTGCTTGTTATTGGAACATTTTTTCATAGCCCTTCACGCTATCATAGTACTCGTAAGTCTTCCTAACCTTATCTGCTAGATGCTCAACATACGCTGTATAAAGCTTCTGTCTTTTTTCCATGGATAGATTAGGATTAAGTAATAAATTGTTTAACCGCTTCTCTATCCTAAGAGCCTCCCTCTCCATCCACTGAACATTTCTTGCGGCGGAAAGTTCATTTACATTATATGTATTAAACCCAAACATGGAAGCCCACGACCGTGGTACAGTATACCTAGGTAGCCCATCAGAATCTATATTACCATCCATATATCCAGAGGCCATCATTAACTTTATGATTGGACCGCCGCCAGTTATTGTATCTCCTGATTGATTCCTTGGGGACATGAATGGAGGAACTATATAACTTGTTATAAAGCCTAGGATATCTTGGTACTGTTGCGCCGCTGGATCAGAATCATTCCATATCTCTTTATTTAAGAATGGATCTTGGTTTGTCTTCAATCCAACAACAAGGTCCATTGGCCCAGTAAACATACCTGTATTGCCAAAAGCTTTACCGAACTCTCCCTTACCTAAGTTCTTAGACAGTTCAAAATGCGCCGTCCATGGTAACATGTACCCTAGATCAAGCGCGGTCCATCTATTGTTCTCATCTTTAAATGGTAGGAAATATATTCCAGCCCTTTCTCTAGCCCACTCAGGCAACAACCTCTTTAGAATATTAACATCCTCGTCATCTAAATCCTCATGCTGTGCAATTAAAGCTTCCTTTATTATATAGGGCAGCGCAACATAAGGCAAGAAATGCAATGGATTACTCTTAAGGTTTCTCAACAACTGAGGTAGGACCTTAGCATTAAATGTTATAAATGGAGAACCGAATGGGACTCTACGCAAATACCTTATGCCTTGGGATACTTGGCTGTAGTCTATGATAGCATTGTTTGCCGCCCGTACAGCATCAGATTCCTTAAGCCCCTTCTCCATTCCATCCATTATTTTTGCTACCTTAAAAAGCACTTCTGATTTCTGGTATGCTCTTCCTGCTATGTCGATCCAGTTATCAAAAAATATAGCGGCTCTGGCTTTGGCTCCTTCAAACGTATCCCCGCTTGCCTTTACTGCAAGTAACTCCCTGTCTATCCTTGCTAACTCTTCAGTAGCAAATGTGGTTCCTTCAATTCCATACTTCCTAGCTATCTGCATATACTTGCCATTATTAACAATATCACTCATTGACTTTGTTATCAGTCTAGGAATACCCAAACCAAGCACCCCGCCAGCTCCAGATGTATGTAACAGTATCATGTTAGACACAAAGTTGCGAGCCTGTGTTGGTATATTCATTGGCACTCTAGTATATTTAAACACTTGAGTTATCTTGGTGCCCCAGCCTCTATCACTTAGAAAGCTTTGAGGTAACGACATCTCGCCGGATGTCGACAATCCAACAAGGTCATCATATATTTCTTTTCGCACTAACAGACCTCGCATAGCACCATACCTTGGATGAGAAGGCATACGCTTATACATCTTTTGATTGTACACGCTAAAATCTTGCACACTATTAGCAGCTCTATTCATTTCAGATGAAATAGTACGCATCTCTTTAGCTCTTTCTGGATCAGTCTTCTCTGTTATATCTGCCCTATGGCTTAGGCCAGCTGACTCATTAAGGAAAAAGTCTGCTGTTCCATTGATGCCCCTGTAACTTACAAGCTGTTGTGGTATTACCCACTTGTTATTGCCGGGGTCAGAAGCTATAAATTGCAAGTACTTTATAATCGATATGTCTCTCCCAACCTGACCAACATATCTTGACGCCAAGAATGCTGGATCATCAATCTTGCCAAAAAGAATTTGAGCAATCCACTCATCGTGAACCTTTCTAGCCTTTGTATAATCCAAAGTAGATGCCTTTAGTCCCGTACCTAAAGACCTACGCATGCTGTCATCTACTAGATATTTAAGATACAGCTGTGGTAAATACTTGCCTTTCAGCTCTGAATACTGATCTTGACTTATCAATCCCCTGTCTACTAGTTCTTCTCCATACCCCTCTATGGATTTCTTTACTTCAATTACCTTATCTTTTATGCTTACATTATGAATATTATCTGGATCAACCCCTATCCCACTAGTTCTCCTTCCCCCAAGTACTGACTCTACCCCTGCGTAATCAACCGTTCTTGTTGGTAGGCTATCTGGAGAGGCACCTCTTGTAGTGAAGTACTCAAAGATAGCCTTCTTTTCTTTTCTATTAGCCTGATTAAGAATATCAAATATTACTCTAGCTTGGTTAACTGCAATTGTAGACTCGCCTTTTGCAAGCATCCTGCCAACCTCAAGCTCTTCCCACCCGGGAACAGTAGCCAATGGTTCTACCAATTTCTGCATCTTAGTTAAGAATCCATCCGCTCTAGCATTACCAACAATACCTTTACCTAATTGCTTTGTTGACTCAACAGCCAGAGGCATAGTCTTTTTAACTTCATCAGCAACTGTTTCATCAAGAACCTTCTTGAATCCCATGCCTAAATTCTCTGGCCTCCACGCCAAAGAGTCTGTTGTTTTGAATTGGCCATCATTAAAGACTATATATGATCTACTAAGTTCATGCTCGTGGTAGTTGATATACTCTATGGAGTCGAATCCAAAATCAGTTAGAAGATCCCGTATATACCTACTAAATTCTTTGAAGTGAATCTCTTTGTCTTCCTCTAGACTATCTCTCTTATCTACTAATTCATGATCAATGCCCTCTACTTCTCCCCTTTGCTCCTCTGCCTGATTGTCCCAAACTTTCTGATTAGCCTTGGCTATCTCAGAATTTAAAAATGCTTGATGCTTTAGATTTCTTACTATAAAGTCATTCCACTCCTCATATTTCTCTTTACTCATCTGAGCAGCTATAGGAGAAGGACCAGTATATCGATTAGCTTGAGACCACTCCGATCCTAAAGCATCAATAACAGATTGATCGGTTAATGACTCAAGATCAATAAACCTTCCCCATGAGGATGGCATATGCCATGCGTATAGATCAATCGGTATCCTTAATGGATTTTTTATGCTTGCATACCCTTCCTTTATAGAACCACCTTGAGGAAAGATAACGTATTTATCTTCAAACTGAGCCCACTCAATACCCCTTCCTTCAGCACTGCCTAGCTTTTCCGATATAAACTCTGCAGTATTAGCATCTGTTGTCAACCGATTTGCTTCTCTTGAGGACATCTCTATTTTCTGTCTTGTAGATATCTCTTCCTCATTACCGGCAACTGGTATGATAAAATTCCTTCCTTTGGAAACATAATAATACTCTTCAGTTCTCGGATCAAGAACTATCAAGGATTTATTGTTTAGAGATACAGGAGTTCTTTTTCCAGCTCTCTGTACCGGAAAGGGCCTACCCCAATTAAGAACAACATTTTTTAAATTCCTATTATACAGACTGCTATCGTAGGGGTCATCTATAAAATCAATACCCGGCTGACCTCTTAATGCACCGTAGTTATCCATTGTCTGATGTTCATTACCCTTTAAGCCTATCCTAATGGCTGCATCCATAGTGCCTAGATGCATTCCTAACTCTGTAAACTCATATACAGGGTAGTGAAAGTCAGCTGTAGTGTAATGATACAATGGTCTTTTTACTACAGACTCTTCTAAGAAATCAGCCCTCTTCTTATTCCTTAATCTTTCAATAGCTCTAGTGTCACCATACCGCGCCAGAGCCATATCAGGGACATGACGCAATGCATAAGAAATAGTATTCTTTAAATCATTTGTGGTAAAGTTATCAATGACATCCTGATCGGTCCAAGTAGATAGCAACCTACGCATAAACAATTTAAAAGATGTTTGTATTTTCTGCCATAAAGTTGGATTAATATCTGGAGAACTATTCTCAACAAAATGAGCAAGAACCTCCTCCCAAAACACAGCGGCCCCCTCTCCGACAAGTGCTGCTTCCTCGCCTACTTTCCCCCACTCCTGATAGCCTCTAAACCAGCCAACACCCCTCTTATTGAGCAACCCCTGAGCGGTAAAGGCTTCTTTAGGTAAGTAAGATCTGACAACCTTATCGTAAGCTTCATTGATTTCAGGATTTCCCATACGCCACATATCTTTTGTTAGATCTAGTATACTAGCAAGCTCTCTATTGGAGAATATCCCCTTACCAAAATGAACGCCTAACTCATGAAATACAATCCCTCTTACAGATTCAGTATCTAATGGAGAGTATTTGCGAAGGTTATCTGTTATAAATATTATACCTCCAGTAGGCGCTGAATAGGCTAAGTATCTATCTGTTATCTTTGTTCTTAATCCTTCGCGATCTAAGAAAGATGGTATAAGTTCCTTTGCTTCATCGAAAGTTACATACTTTATAAAGCCAATCTTCTCCATCCTTTTCGTGGCTGTTATGCCCCAGATCCGGTGCATAGCCTTTCTGAATCTAGATTTTACCTCAGTATTATTCTTTACTACATTGTGTACTAAAGCCCCTTCATCCTTTTTAAGAAACATACCATCATCAGTCTTCTCAACCATAAACTCTGGAGCTTCATCTATCTCCATCTCTGGTACATCGAATGCATCCTGATCAGAATCCCGCAGAATAACATAATCATTAGCAAGCTTATGCCAATCAAGTATTGCTTCTGTCTTTGCTTTACGTGTAGCTTTTTGGGTTATAGACGGATCAATGAGGACTTCTTCTCCACCACGAATGGTAGATATTTCATCACCCCATGAAACTATATTTTGTAATAATGTATTTATTTCTACGGCAGAATAGCCGCCTTCGGATGGTCGTCTCTTTAGAGATCTTTTTATTTCTTCTGGAGTCATACCTAAAACATAAGAAGGCTCAACTCTATTAGCGTCAGTCTTTTTCTGAGCTAGTCTTCTCTCGTTTCTTATCTCTGCTTCTATTTCTTTTGTAGCATCCCAATCAGTTATTGCTAACTCATCGGAATCAAGAGTAGGCTCTTGCCCTATGATCAAATCTTGCTCTGCATCAGCAATCTCTTGCTCTATAGCAGCCTCTTCTGCAGCTTCTGCAGCTTCTCTTTCTGCAGTAGCTTGCTCCTTCTCAATCATCTCCTGAGTTTGCTGCTCAGCTGTCTGCTCCTCTTCTACAGGACTATCAAGTAACCATGCTGGGTCTAGATCCCTATCCTTCCAAGGGTGCTCTCTAAGTTTCTTAAGCACTGCATATTGGCCAGCCTCCATATCCCCTTCTTGGTTCCAATCGCCAACCATCTCATATCCGGGAACTCTCTGAAAGTCAAGGCCGTTGAAGTCTCCAGCAGAACCAGACCCAAAGATGTAAACAAGATCTGCGCCACTATCAGATATAGCCTGTTTCCAATTATCAAGAGTATGCCCTTCTGAAATCCCTCCTTCGTACCCTATCTCAGCTGCTACTCTATCTAAAGATCTGGCAGTTGCCTCATCAGGAATCCTATGAAGAACAACTATATCAGCGCCATGCCCTGCACCTTCTAAGAAGTCATTGCCTTCAATAATATCAATCTTAGTTTCTGTAAATGGTAGCGAGAGATTATAATGTGAGCCTCTTCCAAGCCTCTTATTAAGATCGCCTTGCATCTCTAAAGATCTTAGAGCGTCATCAGTCCTTCCTTCGATATCGGTTGCTCCGACATGAGATACTGTAAGTTCAGGTTGCGCTAAATCAAGCTTCGCAGATATAGATTCTATACCATCAAGAGGGGATTCCTCTAGATATTGAATGATTGGAGGAGTAGCCGCAGAATCTATATCAGGTATGGCTACCTCTAAACGCTCCGCAATCATTTGATCACTAAAGCCGGACTCTTCATACTGCTCAAGAATATACTCCTGAGCAGTAATCTGTCTATCACCCAACTCTATCATTGGGTTCTCTCTATAAATCTCTCCAATTCTTTCAAAGTCTTGATCGGTGAGATAGCTTTGATCAAGCACTACTTGTTCAAAAAAGTCAGCTACATCTCTTCTTGCGTCAGAATCTGTAACAATACCTACTGGCTTATCAACTAACTCTCCCTCAACTGTAACTATATCTTCTTCAGCTTCTAACGCATCATCTACTTTTTTTTTAGCGTTCTCTGCTTCTATACGTGCATCTCTTTCCTCTTTTGCTAGAGCTTTTTCTGTTGCTTCCCTATCTAATACCCTCTGATCTGCTTTAGCTTTATTAGCTGAGGCAATAGCTTTAGCTTTCTCAGCCATAGCAGCCTCTTCTGCAGTCGCTTCTTCGATATCAATCGCAACAGGTACATCAGGTGAGGTAAATGCATTTTCAATTTCTACTCGCTCTGATGGGCTTACTCTGGATAGCCAATTCTCCAAGAAGGCATCTTCATCCATATGGAATAAAACTCTATTATCACCACGCCCCATCTCTATAAATCTATTACCTACCTCATGGTGCATCCTAACAAGATCATAGAATTCTTGTTGGTTTGTGATTATGGAATCTCTTATAGCCTCTGCACCTGCCCTAGTATCTGCATGAAAAAGAGCTAAAGGTATTGCCGCTCTCTTTCCTGTAACAGACCCCTTTACAGCTACACCCCTTCTCTTATGATAATGCGCTACTACTTCATACCTTCCGTCAGGTAGTTCCTTTACTCCAACCGCTACTTCAGTAAATCTTTCACCAACCTTACGAGGTACTGGTAACGGTCCTTTATATATTCTATAAGTTTCTGCATCACGCTCCGCCTGTTCCCTTTTCTGTTCACCCATACCTCTTAGTGCAACAGCTCGCTTCTTCCAATCAGAATAATCTCTTCTTAAAGTTCTTGCCTCGAGCTTTAAAGGAGCTGCCAATCTCTTACCTACATCAGATGATGTAAGGCCATCAGCTACGTTTTTAGCAGTTGATCTAGATTTGTACACTCCAATTACATTTTGATCTTCTACACCAAGAAGTAAGTTGAATGTACCTTCATCATTTTTTTCTATCTGGAGCGGTATCCCTTCTTCATTAGTTGTTACTTTGGAATACGGAAGAACCCTTAAAGGTTTTCTGGCAGCCGCTGGCTTCTCAGCAGGCTTCTCCGTTGCCTTACGGATTCTACCCTCTGCTCTAGCAACTCTTTCTGCCTGATTATCCCACAGAATAGCACCGCTCTCCCACTTATTTAACTCAGTTCCCCTAACTCTTTTAGCGGCTATGTAGTTTATTCTCTTCTGAGAAAGAACGCCAGCCTCTTGAGTACTATAATAATCAAACTCCTTCTTGGTCATGTTAGGACCAATAGCGGGCTTCTTTATTTTTGGTGTAGGAGTCTTTGCTGGTGAGGGTGAAGGGGCAGCTGCCGGAGCCGGAGCTGATGAGGGAGCTGATGGGGTAGCTCCAGCAGTTGCCGCCTTCGTTTTTGGTCTTCCTTTTGGTATGGCTGCTGCTTCAGCTTCAGAGCCATACTGTCTTATTACAAATCTTTTTGCATCTTCTGAGGATTTAAATACTTTTTGATCGGATTCTGGCATGCCATCAGTAGTTACCTCTGCATCTCCAACCCATGCAACCCACTCTCCATCAACCTCTTTTACTATTACTTCTGCCTCTGCAGGCGTACCAACACCAACATTAGCAGTTAATACACCCCTATCATCAGACCATACAACGGATTCTTTAGGGGGTGCAACAGCTGGTGGTGTTCTTTTTGTTGTAGGTCTCTTCTTTGGTTTAGCGGGTTCAGGAGTAGCTGAAACAGCTAACTGTGTAATGGCTGGTCTTTCTTCAAATATCGTACCGAATCTTTCCTGCAGCTCTGCTATAGTAGCAGCTAATTCAGCTTCTTCTTTTGGGCTGCGAGCTTTGGGAGCTGTAGGCGCTGATTCAGCAGCTTTAGCCTCCGCCTCCCTTGCCATTCTTTGTGAAATAACAGCATTAAATGCATCAGCCGCAGCTTGTCCATTGCTTGCAGAAATGTCACCAGCTTTTTGAGAAGTAAATCTTATAGTCCTAGCTTCGTCCCACCCTCTAGCTAGGACTAGATCCATTAATGTATTAGCCATATTAACAGCATCTTGGATCTGTCTATTACTTGACTCTGCTAAAGCAACAGATTCAGCCTCTATGTCAGCTGCTTCTCTTTTCTCTCTCAGTATACGCTCAGCTTCTATTGCGTCTAATCTTTCTTGCTCAGCTCTAGCAGCAGCTTCGGCTTCTATTTTAGCCTCTCTTCTGCGCCTTCCTAGTACCCTACCAGTTTCACCTGCTGTTTCAAACTTCTTCCTTATTGGGCGTATTGGTTCGCCTATGTCAAGCAACCCAGCGTCAGATGCAGTAACAGTTTCAGCAGCTGGTCCTGTGATTACAGGAATGCCGCCATCAGCCTCCACACCCCTCTCTAATCTAGCAAGGGTATCATCAACCTCGCTTCTTTCCGCTCTCCTAGCTGCTCTCCTAGATCTAACTCTGTCCATCCTTGTTGGAGCATAAGGATCTCCAGTTTCTAGTGTTGCTTCCTCAGCATCAAGGGGAGCCCTATCCCCCGGTCTAGTATATGGAGTAGCTAATGGGTCTCCAAATGGCCCTATACCAGCTAGCCCAGTATCAAATTCTGGAGTAGCTGGAGGTGGTGCAGTGGTAGGTAGTGTTCCTCTCCGTCTCATACTTCTCGGCGGAGCTTCAGCAGCCACCTCTTCAATGGCCTCTAATGCAGTAGACTCATCAACCGCCTCAGATAATACAGCCTCATCTGCAGCAGCTTTAGCTTCACTAGCTGCTACTTCAGCATCAGCAGCCGCAGATTCAGCCTCAAGGGCTTTTCTCTGAGCCCTGCTACCAGTAGGGGTAGTCACCCCAAAAGCACCACCGGCACCCCATCCAACCCAGAATGCCTCTGTCATTATCTCTTTTTGTTCTGGGCTATAATCAAAAGGAGGCAGATCATTTACATAATTTACACTGGCCTCTAGCAACCCTTCTTGCAGATACTCTGTAGATCCCTCAACAAGAGCATACGTTATACCTCTTTTTATCCTAGTACCTACAGCAGTATTTAGCCTTAAATTTTTAGCTACATTTTTCTGCAATCCATCACGTAAATTCTTAGATAGCTTAGGACCTAAAGCTTTTACAACCTTACCAGTTATAACGCCGGGTATGATAACATCAAAAGCAGCAGCTACAACACCAGCAACGTCAGCAACATGTTCATCTATTTTTCCGCCCTTCTGTAGTTGCTTTGAGTAAGCATCCCCAGTATTCAGCAAGTAACTTGTTAAGCCTACAGTCCCCCATACAGCGCCTGTTACAGCAAGCACAGGCCAACCAGCGGCAGCTGCAGCAATACCAACAAGACCACCACCAATCACGCCGGGAGCCATCAATGGTATTTGTTCTGCTATAGCATCAGCAAACCATGAGCTAGTTTCTCCTACGCCCTCAACATCTTTCCATCGCGGCCTGTGTTTGTCATCTGCAATGTCAGCGCCTACTTCTGTATACCAATCTTCGCCAGTCTCAAACAGCCACCGACCTATACCCTCATGCTCAAACCCTTCAGGGTCAAGAAGTTGCTTCCCTGTTTTCATCATGTATGAAGCTGCAAGATGTTGAAGGTTCTTGTAACCTCCATGGAAAGCTTCTGCAAGACTTCTTTCTTCTGAACTTACATTTGTAGTATCCAATGCTTGATTCAATTGATCAACTGGAGTATCCCACCTAGTTACAGCAGGGTAATCAAATAGATAAATTTTTTGCTCTTGATTGTCAGCCATAGATTATCTTCCTAGCAATCCTTCGCCACGCATACCAGTTCTTTCTTCGTCCGCCGCACTCCATAACATAGAAGGAGTAACACGCTTGTTGATTAGCCCCTTGATATCTCCAGACCTTTCTTCCATGGTCATGGTATCTGTTACTTTATTTTCCCCCACCGTTCTACCCCCTCTTTTCTGGTTAGGTCCCGGCAAACTAGGATATTTCTTTATTAGATTTGTCCAAAATTCAGCTGGAGTAATTTCTTCCGTAACGAGCTTCATCAAACCAGCGTCTATAAGCGTAAAATTAAACATCTCATCTTGGAATTCTGGAGTAAATGATTGGTCCATTAACCATTTCTTATCCCTACCAAGATACTTTCTTGTCAAGCTGAGCATATGAGGGACATCCATTTGGTACATGCCAAGATTCTTTTCTTCTCCATACACCTTAGCATTTTGCCCTACAGTTCTTTGTGTAACAGCTCTGTCGCTTTCTTCTTGTTTCATTCCCGGAGAGAATCCAACTGCATTATAATCGCCACCACTTTCAGCTTCACTTACCAGTTGTGTTGTATATTGTATAACTCTAGCAGCTCTATGTTCGGTAGCTGTCATATGCCCAACTGGCTCACCCGCCCCTTCCATTCTGTCTCTGGCCTGCTGCACTATATTCCTCTTGACTGTTTCAGGTATAGAAGGGTCTTTAAGTCTGTTATACTGAATTTCATCAAGCCATCCTTCAGCTCTTAAATTCATTAAAGCATCTGAGTCAGCATCAATCTGGCCTACTGCTGGGCTTTTAAATGGGCCGCGGTACGCACCGCTCCCATATTGCGGGCTTGTAGCGTGTGGAATCCTTTCCATTTCCGGCCCTGTCATCCTTTCCAGACCCGGCATTCTAGAGGTTCCTTGATCTCCTGCCGCACCCGTAGCTACATCTATAGCAGCGCCACCTACTCCTAACCCTGTTGTTATTACTTTATCTGCACCTTCTGATATTATTTTTAGAGCACCAATGATCTCTAGTGCTTTCTCATCTCCAGCCGCAGCCTCTTCCATAAGTGCAAGACCATGCTCTTTCGCCTCCGCAAAGAAACCATACCCTAACAAAGCAAGACCTGTTCCAATTTTTGCTATACTGCCGAATGGAATTTTTCTAAACCTATCTTCTTTATATAAACTTAGTCCACCCCTTTTTCCTTTTGCTTCACGGGCTTTGGTTTTCTTAGCTGTTGAAATCTTGTTTTTTAGAGCGGTTAGTTTCTGCTCATCTTTTTTAGTCCATGTACCATACTTCTTGGGACTCTTTTTGGCAGCCGCCCTTTCTCTTAATAATGCTTTTAGCTCTTTTTGGTCTGGCGAAAGGAAGGCATCTCTGATTGCATCATACCCCTGATATAATAAGTAAGAACCACCAGCAGCTCCAGACAATTCATCTAGATATTTTTTGTTATCTTTTATCGTGGCTGCAATAAGTCTATAAAATTCGTCTATTGGGATTTTCTTCATCCAGTTGCGCGCCTCGTATCGACGCCTATCCCCACGCAACTCTGCAGGAACATTAGTTCGTGGGCCGGGAGCCCATCTTTCGTCAGACACTTCGGCTAGCGCAGCTTCCTCTGAAATATCCCTAGGAACCACCCCATACTGTGGATCAAACTCTCCATATTCTTGAGGCCACTCTAGCGGAGCATCCTCATCTGGATGCAGATAATCCCACTGCTGAAGACCAGATACATTTCGCGCAAGAATGGCTTGTTGGGCTCTTTTGTCCCATCCTTTTTGTAGTAATCCTCGATCCCAAGCATCTTCCTCTGGTGATAGCTCGTCAAAATGTTGGAAATTAGGATAGAGAATAGGCGGTACAGTTTGCGGAGAAGTTTGGCCAGCTTCATATTCCTGCTCCCATAAACGAGGAGTTTGACCAGCTTCATATTCCTGTGTCCATAAGGTATCAGCATCTTTAGTATCACCCGGTATAATCTCGTATTCTTGTAAGAATTGTTTACCCCACTCAAACCCTTTTAAATAATCAATCAGCCAGCGATCTATGTTTTTATCAAGATCGTTATCCTTTTTCCTTTTCAAAACACCAGCGAGTTTATCCCTTCCACTACTACCCTGCCCACCTATAGCAAATTTAACAACATCTTGAACTATCTTTTCTCTCTCTTCGGCTACAAGGTTTTTCTTTCTTAGTTTTTCTACTTGTCGATCTATTGCAAGGTACTCATCAGCTACGCTTGATCCAGCAGCAGGGGATACAGCTGATGGGGTAACTGTAGTAGCAGGTGTATCGGTTGCAGCTCCTTCAGTAACGGCCTCTACTGCAGCAGATTTTTTTAAAGACTCCGTAAGTGCTGCAGTAGTTGGAATAGTTTTCCCACTCCATAACTTGTTTGCTTCTGGTATAGACCCGCCATATCCTACAAGTCTTGACCACCCGCTATAGAATGCCTGCCTTTTCTCCTCCTTCCTTATGATATTATCTTTTAAATTTTGTATATGAGCAGCAAGCTCCTCTTTGCTGCCCATGCCTATTCTGGTTAAGGTGGTTGCAAGTGCGCTACCACCCGCTTGATACGCGGTAGTAGCACCTTTTAACGAGTTATAAAGTGCCTTAATATCTTGATTCAAAGAACCTACCATACTTTTAATGATATCTATTTTCTGCGTATGGGCTGTTGCTGCAACTCCATGCAATCTTAGCTTTTCTTTTCTGGCTTCTGTTCTTTTGTCAACGAATTCATTCAAAGCAAATGAGAACGCAGCCCCTTTTAGGAAGTCTGCTTCTTTATCAAGCCTAGCTTGGGCGTTAGCAAAAAACTTTTGAGTAGCTTCAAATGCCATTATGCAATATCCTGCTGAGGAACAGAGGCCCCGAGAAGACCTCTAGGTTGCTGTTGGAGTGGTTGTTCTTGTGGTAAGGTTGGAGGTTGTGGCGATTGCATCTGTCCCAGAGGTGCTGGGGGTGGTGAGATATCAGCTAACGCAGCAGCATTTTTCTCGTTGGCCTGCAAGCTGCGGATTATATCCTGAGTCATCTTGATCTGCTGCTCTTTTCCAAAGTCTGGGTCTCCAAGATTAGAGTATGAATCAAGGGCAGACATTAATGATATCATTCTTTCTTTTTTGTTTGGCTGAAGCTTGCCAACTCTAAAAACTGCTTCATTACCGCTAGACAAAAGAGCTGGTATAGCGTTGTAGTTGGTTGGGATTTCGGTTTCTCTAATTGCATCTAATTCATCCTTGGTTATAGGCGCAACTATAGCTCCTACTTCTACATAAGGATCTCTAGAATTAGTTAGTCTGTCAGCTATAATATCCTTAGACTGGTTTACTTCATCTTTTATAAATTTAGCTACAGCTTTTGCAGTCTCTATCTCTGATGGGTCAACCACTGTCTGAGCAACGCTATTCCCAGCTGCGCCAAGCGGGGTTTCTACAGACTCACTTACGGTTACTTCCTCGCCAAATGGAGATGCCTGTTCTGTGGCAACAACATCAGCCATTGCGTTTGGAGATGGGTCAGGAAGAGCTTGAGGACTTCTAGGATATTTAATAGCCATTATGATAACAACCCAAAGGCAGTATTTTCGCCCCCTAAAACTGTCCTACGTAATGGTGCTACTTTCCCCTGAGCCTTATAAGCCGCCACTAAATCGAAAGGAGCCCCCTCTCCGGGCTTATCGCTGTGAGATGTTCCAAGGTGCCTTCCACCTTTTTCTTTAAGCTTTAACACATTCTTCGCTAAATCACGATCTCTTTTTTCTCCATATAGGTCGGCTAGGTCTCCACCAACTGCAGCCCAAAGCCCTGCTTTTTCATACGGAGTCATAGGCTGCTTGCCGGGATTAAGCCACCCTCCCGGGGAGAAAGCGCTTTTAAAAAAACTATTTGCATCCATATTATAGAATGTATCTGGCCAACCGTATGTAGAAGGAACTTCTCCCGACCCCATTTCAAAATAATTAGAAGAGGAAAGCATTTTTTTACCTGCGTCGCCCTGCCTAAAGCCGTTCATGAATACTGCTTGCGCCCCATCTGCGGCAGATCCACCACCCCCACTACCAAGAGCGGAGAAAAAAGCACCCACTATGCTTCCTAGCCCGCTAGCTGCGCCGCTAAGTATACTTGTCCAGTCCATAGTTCTATCTCCTGTTATATCCTAAATAAATCATACTGCATCAAAGGCCCAAGAGAGCCCATAGCTATATTAGCAGCATTAGCTGACATATCAGCTGTTGTCATTATATCCGAATACGCTGCAATCATTGTTCTCCAATTGGCTGCGTTTGCTGCCAAGGAAGATAGCTCAAGTTGAATGCTTCCCTTCAGTCTTGTATCGAATTCACTTATGTAGGCTTTGTTGATCAACTGAATAAACTCATTAGCATATCCTTGATTAACTAACTGTTGATGCTGGTATGTTTTTGCATCAGCTTGAACAATAGGTATAGCAATCTTCATTATTTGATTCATTACGATGCCTTGGGTTATCGAGCTGTCTAAAGGAATACCCATAGAGTTTGCCACTTGCAATCCTAAAGTTCTAGCGCTTTTCCATAGAGGAGTATTGGTTTGTAATAAATCGGCAAGTCTGTTTTGAATAAATGCGGAATCATTAACAGTATTAAACAGCGGGGCTGTTGGACCGCTGAAGAATGCTCCTCCTCCAGAGGTAGTTCCTCCAGCACCATGTGTAGGAACCCCTGTTGTAGTAGCTTCATAGGTTCCTCTAAGGCCATCACCATCCCTAGGGCCTAGCAATGCATCGAGGAATGGATTATCTAGCTTTTGACCCGGCATTAGCATACCAGTGAAATCTCCACCACGGTCAGTATACATAGAGCCTCGTGGTCGATCCATGATCTCACCACCCTTTATATATCTACCATGCCAATACTCAGGTAAAGAGCCCATCGGCCCTCCTCTTATCGGGTCATGCCCTTCTTTTACCGCTTCGGGATTCACAACCTTACCTTTGTATTCTGTTCCGCCTCTGTAGATTGATGCTAATCTTATAGGTTTTTCTGCTCCGGCGTTGTCTGTCGGGTCAGTTCCAGAAGCTTTAGCATAGTTTGTTCCAGAGAAAGCCTTTACCCCACCCGCTGTTGCAGCTAAAGCTGTTGCCTCTGCCCCTTCCTTCTCAAGATTGGGAATCCATATACCAGTCTCACCAGTCGCTGCTGTTTTCCCCTCATTGAAAAATTGATTTACACTACCCCAATAATCAGGATTAGTATTGGTATAGTCAATTGCCTTTTCGCCAGTATAGCTACTTGCCATAATATTACCTTCTTACTCCGCGTGGAGAATAATCTACAACAGCGCCTTGCAATGTTATAGGTTTATCGTAAGTTGTTTCATTCTTTATAAGTAGGCCCATATTTTGACCTAAGCCATTTATTTTTATTCGCTCTGATGCAACAACAGTGACGCCTAAAGCATCATTGCTAACATCATCTACATTCCAGTCATCTGCTGTAACAGAAATAGGATATGTATTTGATATAGGAATACTTCTAGGAGAATACATACCCCCAAAATCATAATCAGGAGCTACTGTTAAATCTGTAGATGTATCTGCATTCATTTCAAGATTAACCTGCCTAAATCTCTTTTGATTACCGGGATTGCCATAATTGTAATATGCTGTGCGTATGAAGGATGGCACTGAACTTCCATCAAAACTCGTTCCTGAATCAATTCTACGAACATAGCCGTCATCAAAGCCGCCATAAAGAACTTCAAATCCGTTGGAATCTTCCGACGAACAGCAACATACTATCTGATCCTTCAATGTAAACGGCATGATGCCTCTATTTTTCCTATTAAGGAAAGTCATAACCACACCAGTTTTATCATCAAAAAATAATCTATACTGATTCTTTGCTCTCACCCTTAAAGATGCGACTGTATTGTCTTTCTTCTTCTGTATTAAAGGATCAATCTTATCGGAAGCAACCGCTGATTGAAAATCTCCGAAGTATTGCACTGTGAAAATAGATGTTAGTCCTCGGTCATCTAAGAAAAATGTTTGATCCATCTTCTGAAGGCTGTAAGGTATAGCACCAGTTCCAGCATGGAACCTCCTTAACTGCCAGTCTGCTGAGGAAGTGCCATAAAGCATATAGCAATCATTCCTTGTGAACACAGATAGCACATCATTTATCTCTACTCCAAAACCACTGACAACATCGCCAAGACCTAACTCTGCAGCCCCAGTGACAACACTCCATTTATTAGGCTCACCTATACTTGAGTGTTGTATTGATGCATCGGCATAAGAATAGAACAAATGCCTTACGTGAGCTATGACATGTTCGGGCTTGTCTACATCCTTTCCTGTGTAATTCTTTACAAAGGTAGTTCCATCAAAAAAGAATCCATTGTCTACAGTATTTACCCCATACATGGAATCTGTTTTAGTATCCCCTAGGAAGTTATAACTCACAAATTCATACTTTCCATCAGGAGCTAAGGACTGAGAGTATGTTGCTCCATCAGCCACAGCTATTTTCACTTCAGTTGGCTGAGCCGGAGAAGATACTATCTGAGCTCTTTTATTTCCACCGACGGTTATGTCTTCAGAGGCTGTCCAAGTTCCTGTATTATTCTTTACAGATATGTAGCCTACTGCATTAGATGAGGTCCATGTACCAGTGACTATTGTAACGCTCGTAACTACCGCCTCTTTAGAAGAAGAAGCACCTTTTAACTTATCCCCTGCAGATATCTCTACAGATCCTGTATCAAACGATATCAAAGGCATTTGAAGATCTTCGTCATCTTGAAATGTCCCAGTAATATTATCCAGAATCATAGCACCTTGAGCTCCAGTCTCCCATAACCCATGATATGAGATGCCCATCAAGTCTGCTTCTGCCCCACTAGTACCGCCCTTTATGGTTGTTGGAGTTCCTATATTTCCGGGAACAGGCTCTCCATTTAATGTAGTACCATCAAAATTTAAAGCTGTTCCAAGGCCTACTTCTACCCAACCAGTAGATGTAGCTTTATACATTCCAGCGGTGGCACCGCCAGCCTTATTCCTAAAGGCATAAGTTATACCTTCGTGAACCCATACACCATTTACGCTCCCTTCTCCGGGAACAGCCCCTATAAGCTTTCTTTGATCCTCTATAAGGGTCTGTAGTTCAGGCAGCAAAGAAGCATCTATACTAGAATCCCGCTCCTCTGGAGGGCCGTGTGCAAAAGAAGATGCATAAAGCCCCATTATCCAACCCTAAATACTGACAGTTGACCATAATGCATTTGAAAGTTTTCTGAATTACTACCATGACCGTTCTTGACTTGAGCAAGAATATCTGTATATGTAGTATGACCAGTAGTATCAATTATTCCAGAAGCGGATGCCATGTTATCTAACGTAGCCGCCACCTTTTGAACTGCAGCATCATAACCGGGATAAACAACACTACCGCCAGTATCCTGAGTAGCAATTCTGAATGTCCATATAACAGTATCCGTTCCAGTCTGAGCAAAACTTACACCCAGATTGACCATAAAAAATCCTTTATCATACACCCTGATTCTGTCATTAGCGAAATCAGCATCACTTCCTACAAGTGTAGCAGCGACAGTAGCTGTGTCGTCAGGCCCATTAGCCCCGACTGAATCAGCATTCCAATCTATAGTTGCTGTTGCTCCTGATGCTACCGCTTGACTAGCTGGTGTCCCTGCTGGCGAATATATAGTTGCATATCCCCCCATTCCAGATTCAACAAATTGCCTAACCATCTGAGCAGTAATAGCACCAGTAGTGTTATCTGCAAAGCTAGTGCCGGTTAAAACTGACCTTTCTTTTCTTAGTACTGTTGGTGTTCCCATTTATGTAAACTCCACATCGAAGTCGCCTCCATAGGCGCTGTCTTTGTTTAAAAAATATAATTTCTCTCCGTCTTGGAAAGTCCCACTTGTCACAACAAAATATACATAACCTTCTGCATCATCTGTGGGAAAAGTCCCAGCATTGGCATCCCCAGTTATATCCTCTACACTTACAACAAGTACAGTTCCTGTTGCTCCTGTTGTCTCTCCCTTTACCATATCACCAGAAGAGGGTGCGTTACGAAAAAATGCAGTTCCGTAAGCGCTAGAAAATGTTGGGTATGTAACACTACCAGTAGTGAATGGAATTCTGTAATACGGTTCTATTGCTGATGGTAATGTCTGCCCATCAAATCTTTCGTAGCCATCAGTCCTCTTGTATCTTCCCCTTAAATCAACCTCAAAGTTATTAGCTGCAACCAACTCTCCGGGCTTTAATGACATTACCGGATCAACTATATTCAACCCACCTTCAAACGGGAAGTATACAGAAGTTAAGTTGCTAGAAGATATCCTCCTATTTCTTAGTCGAGTCATTCAGGAACAACCGTAAAATTAAAAAGATCTTGCGCTTTAGAAAATCTCCTGTTCTTTTGAGATGGCAATTGATCAGCCTCAAGTTTATCTAAAAGATCTTCAAACTCAACTAATGATCCAGCAAGGATTTCAGGAGCATCTTCATTTTCAGCGTAATACATCTTAGCCCTTGCTACTATTATCTTATGGAATCTTGGGGGTATTTCAGATACTTGAGCATCAGTAGACAATTCTGTAGGTACTTTCCAATACTGCCCATACACAGATGTATTGGAGTTTGGCGTTGGATATAAGTCTAATACATTATCAGGTTTTACAGAAAAAACCTCTGGGACGCTACTGTCTACAGTACCTATCTTGTACATATCAAAGTACTCGCCCCACTCCATATACTCTAATTGCTGATTATCATCACTAGTAAGATCCCATATAATCTTATCTATATTCCAGCTTGCAAGATCAGAGGGGGATGTTAGAGTAGATGTACCAGAAGAAGATGTCATAGTAACTTCTTTCCATAAGAAATTCCAATCGAACCACCTTCGTTGAATATCAAGATCCGCTTCTTTAACATACCGAACAACAGAATTCTCTTCCTCGCTTAATGATGTAGATGAAACACTAGACGGCCCGCTTCCGGGAATTCCAATATCTCTTGCCATGTTCTGGCATAATGTTAAATAAGTACTCATCTAAGATGTCTCTCAATATCGTTATAAACTTTTTCAGGAAGTATGTTGGCAGCGCAAAGAGCTCCACCTGTTCTTAAATCCCTATTGCAAGTATCAAATCCAAAGTGCATTTTATGGCACGGGAAACAAGGACAATCATCAGGCTCAAAGGCAGTGGTGTTTGTCCAATGTTTTGTCATGTTCTCCTCGGAAGAGTGAGACAAAAATATAGACTTATGTGCATCTGTAAAAGATGCTGCATTTAAAACCCCTGTCTCCGGGCCTACTACAACATTACAAACATCCAACAAAGCAAGGGTGTTTCTTATACTAAGCTTACCGGACTTTGTAATAACCCGCCTTTCTTTTTCCCACCCTATCTCAAGCATTTGGCAAGCTTCGTCACCCACAGTAACAAAAGAAATATCGTCACGCTCAGATATAAACTTTGCAATAATAGAATCAGCCCAAGGATAAACCTTATGCACTGAAGACCCAGAAAGAACCCACATAACTAAATTTTTACTTTTTACTCTTCTCTTAAAATCTTTAGCGAACTTCTTTTCAGAGTTACTTGGAAAGAATTTAGGCTTAAATAAAGACCCACTTTCGTCTTCATATGGGACTCCAGCTAGGTCATGTGTTCTTTCCAGATAATTCACATTACATAAATTATGTATAAAAGCCTTATCCTTATAGTAATTTGGATTAGCCTCTATAAAAGCTTTCTTGCCATCTATCTTCACAGAGTGCCTAGGCATAAACAAGAGGGTTTGCTCTATTGATTCAGATAATTGAACAAACTTATCGAAGCATTTAGACATCCGCTCCCAGTACTCAGACAATCTAGTGTTTGGTATCTGATCCGTTTGTTGTATTATAACCTCGTCAACATTAGGATCACTCTTTACAATGTCCATGCCTCTTTCAGAAACATTAACACATACTCTATAACCTCTTTCTTTGAACCACGGAAATAAAGATGATGTGATTATCATATCACCCCAAGCCCCGTACCTCACAATACAAACAGTCTTTTCTTCTCTTTCTCCTCCAAAGTCATCTAGGATTAAATCTTCAATACTCTTCTTCGGAATTTTAATTACCCTCAAATCAGCTCCCCTGCTGTCATCAGCTCATAATGCACTCCACCTTAAAAGAAAAAGTCTGGTGAATTATATATCATACTACCATTTACCCTTACATCATTGTTGGTTTTCATCTGGGCATTACGATACTCAATCGCTCTTCCATCAGCTGGAAACAATTGACTGCCGCTAGTGTACCCTTTGTTCTTAGGCTCTGTATATCCATACCCTTCAACAGGCGTCTGTAAAGCTCCGCCCATATAAAAAGTAACAGAGTCAAGCATTTTCTTAGGCATATCACCTCCAAGGATCAGGGGGGATTTCTCCCCCCATCTCCAATTTACATTATGCGAATTCGAACTTACCTTTCGGCGTTGAAACGCTCTTATGCACAACACCAATGGGCATCTGATTTGGTCCATGACTATCCAACGCCAATTGCTTGGTGTCTTCAGTAGACTTTTCCAAAAAAGACATACCATTCTCAGGAACCTTACCCTGAGCCGAGTGCTTTTTATCTGCCATCTTAATCCTCCTTAATACCATTCAACAACAACATAGGTATATCCTTGCCCGGTCACACTGGAAGCGTCGGTCCCAGCAACTGGGAGACACTCGATCTGAGTATCGGCAGGAATAGCCTGTGCAATAATAGCATTCGTATCATTTTGGATATTGAATGTATCTGTTATAGCGGTACCATCCGTAATATTGAGTTTACAATAAGCATCTGGGTCACTACTCGTTCCGACATTAAAACATGCCTCTAAAGTATCGCAAGCGAAAGTCTCGGTAACCTCAATACCAATATCAACAATCATACCCTTCTTACCCGTTGGTCCCTTAAATGAGTAGGCAGTTGGTGTGCCTCCCAAGTCTTGAACATCACCGGACTGGATTCGCGTAGTTATAGGATTTGAATAACTCATAATGTGCCTCCTAAGCTGCGCTATCCCAAATCACAATTCGTGACTGGGCTGCTTGTGTGTGAACAATGCCGAAACCGCCTAGATAATACCACGCTATGCCACGGTCCCTTCCGAAATCTCCGGGGATCTTCCCTCGAATCTCTTCAGGAACAGCAACTGCTTCAGCTACCGTATCTTCGCCAAAGAAAACAGCCCAATCAGACAGACCGTTAGTCCACGCAGAAGAAGCAGTACCAATAGAAGCTTTCGCTTTATGGGTCTGCTCAACAAAACGTACACCATCGTAACGTCCAATTTCACCATTCATAATCATTTGGAAGCCTTGATCAATATACTGCTTGATGTCTTCCAGATTATTCTTTAGCGTCCTCCACGTTGACGGCCATGCAATTGCGTAATAATCATCGCCCGAATAGGCGGGAATGTTACGTTCTTTCATGGTATCTACGATCAACTTAACATGCTCTTTCTGTAAAGCAATGTTGTTATTAACCGTAGCAGTTCCATTCGTGGTTAACGTTAGAGCCGTGGTGGAGTTACCCCCAGTCGGCACAACACGCAATGCAGCAGCATCAAATTGAGTCGCAGCAAGATTGTCAAACGCTTTTTTCGCATCAGTTTTTAATACTTTCCTTACCACTTCTGACACAGGTTGCTCAGATAGATCATCCAACTTACCAGTCCACGGAACGGAGTTACCCGCTTCGGTGATGGTCATGGTGCCCTGAGAAATCGTGAACGAAGTTTCTGGGATAGTATTGGTCTCGGTCAACGTTGTTCCCTGCGTAGAAACATCGCTATACACGTTCCAGTGGAATGTATCGCCTCTATGCAAACCCTGATGGGCTGCATCTTTAACATCACAAAACTGCCTGAACTTGACGATAGGCTGAACAGCCATACGCAGTTGTCGGCTTAAGTTGTCGGCGTACATATAACCACCAGAAGTGCTAACTGACCATACTTGTCCAGCCATATTTACTTCTCCTGTTAATTATATTTGCCCGCGCTGTCTCTTCATTTCATCTATAATCTGGGATGGAGTTTGAGGCTCCATATCCTGATCGCCAGAAGAAGATGCAGCACTGACTGCCCTAGGATGTTTCACAATATTCTTTTTGCGAGTGATCCTAGCATCTTTTGGATTAGCTAAATTACTAATCCAATTTCTAGTATAATCTGCCGCTGCTTCGATAACTTGTTTAGGTGTCCATTCAGGATTTTCCTGCATTAGGGTAACCGTTCTATTATCTGCTACAGCACGTAGCTCAGGCGTTTCTGCAATGTCCTTATGATTTTCGTTGAACCATCCAACTGCATCATCTAAGTCCATGTTATACTTTGCCTGCTCATGACGTTCCTGTGCGGCTCGTCTACTAGCAAAAGCTCTTTCCAAAGCTTGATTAACAACCTCTTCCACATTCTGGGTAGCATGTTCGCGCCCATTTGTCAAGGTCTTTAGCAACGATGCAGCCTTCTCTGAATCATCTTCATACAAGGCTTCATGATATTGCTCTATAATACTGGCATCATTATTGTTTTCAGGCACGTCAGAAGGTGGTGCTTGTTTTTGTTGGTTCTCATGTAAATGCCTAACATAAGAATTCAATTGCTCCTCTCTAAGCTTTAACTGCCTTGAGAGTTGCGCGGCTTCTTCAAACCTCTTTTGAGAAGCCTTATCTTTTTGGTGAGATGATTTTAAGTCATCAAATGGTACATTCAATTCTTGGCCATCTACTTTTATAGTAGCAACCCATTGCTCCCCATTATAATTTAATGGGGAATCATCACTCCTAACATCTGGTATAGTAATTTCTTCTGTAGCTTCAAGCTCCTCTCCTATTTCTTCTGATAACTCTTCCCTTCTGCTATCAATTATAGCTTGCATGGCAAGCTCTCTAGGGCTGGAAACTTTACTATCTACTACCTCTTCACTTACAACATCTTCTATCGCATCCTCTTGGGGGGTAGCGTCCTCTTGTGACATCTTATTCTCCTATGGTTCTAAATCACTGGATCTTTTATATTTCGCAAGAGTCTCCGCATTATCACCGTCCGCGATTACACCATCTAACCATCTTAGCATCTTCAAAGGGGTAGCGAGATTGTTAGAGATTCCGCGATATTTGGACAGCTCTTGTTCTTGAGAGCCAGTCCATCCATCCATTATCATTTTTTGCAGTTCATGTATTCCAGATCTATAGTCGCTAACTGCACGAGAAACTATAGCCTTACCAGTTGCCGAAGAAATAAACTCTTTTGTTTTTTCACCAACTCGTACTCTTTTTACTAACTCATCTATACCTATTTCATTAGGATCATAAAATTCCATATTCTATCCCACAGCATAAGGTACCATATTATAATCATCTCTAGCCATGATGCCTACTTTACCTTCTTGTGTCATATCAGAAGGATTGATAGCACTCTCTGCTATTTCAGCCTGTCGCTCTATCTCTTGATCGGCTATCTGATTTATTAGGGCCTCTCGCTGCAATAATAATTCATCCTTTCTTGTTTTTACATCAGCCTTTTTGAGCTGCAAGTCTATATACTCAAGCTGCGCTTTTATCTGCGCTATCCTTAGATCTGTCGCAGACTTCATTGAGGCAGCTTGCAGATTAGCTTCTTGCTTCATTTGCTCAACTTGCATTCTTCCTTGTATCTTCTGTTGATCAGACTCAATAACAGCTTGCATTTGCTCAAGTTGTTGCATAAGCTCCTGAAGTCTTGGGTCTTCATCGAAAGACACAAACCTTGAACCATCCTTAAATCCTAATTGCCCGAATACCTCTTTTGCTATTTCAGGCAAGTTAAGCCTTTCGGCAACTCCGGGAATATTAGACAATGTAGCAATTGCCGCCATTAAGTTTTGGACCTTAGTCAACGGGTTAGTAGCATTCAAACCAACATTAACTTTCAATAGAACCTCTTCCCTCAATAAGTTATCTAAATTCTCATCGACTTTAAACCCTAACTTACTTTCAGCCATGTCTCCAGCAACCGATAAAACTATCTCATCTGTTTCATAGTACTGCTCTAATCTTATTAATTGCTTTAGGACTCTCTCAACCCATGTCTCCGAAAAGGTTCTTAAAACATACTCAGTTACTGTACTGCTATTCCCAGCAAGCAATGCCATTCCGCCTACTGTTTCGTTTAGATTCCTAGCTCCTTGGACTGTTGACGTAGAAAAGTTGCCCTGCAACTCATCAAAGTCCATATTGATTCTATCTTGCTCTGCATAAGCGGATGCAGTTACATCTCTTGTTTCTATAACCCTTACATCAGTGTCTGGGTCATCCATCTCAACAGCCCCACCCGGCACCGACCTAAATAAGGCATCTAAATCTATATTTCTATCTCTTCGTATATGATACCTTTTATTCATTGCAAGCCGAACATTATCGAATCTTTGATTCCATATGTCGTTAGCAGCTGCTTGCAACTCCTGCGTCATCTCTACTGTCCCAGAAGGATAAAGCTTATGAGCCTCTAAGTTTACCGCACCCATTACATAAGGTCTTTCTCCCGGCCTTAGCCATGGATACATTTCAAGTAATGGCTTAGCATCTGTAAGCATATAATCAGTACCTGCTGTGAAGTAGCACCAATCATTTCCTTCCTTATTTATTATTATCTTATGAATCCATACTATCTTATGATCTTGTATTTCTCCAAACCCAGCATCTGTATCTAAAGGATCCATTCTAGGCTCATCTCTAACAAGTCTAGTTGTATTATCATCTTCTGCAGTTGTGGTAGATAATAACTGCTCAACAGTTAAAGTGTGCCATTCGCCATCATTCATCTTAGCCAAAACATCTTGAACATACATTGGTATTAAATGAACTATGTATGGAGTTGACCCAACAGGATCTGCCCAATCAGCAGCTGGATCAATTCTGAAATTCTCAGGAGATATAAGCTCAATAGACGGCCTATCCGTCAAAGCAGTTTTTTGCTTAATCTCAGTAGCTCTTCCTTCTTCATCGAGTATAGGGTTGTTTACTTCATCGACTTCAGTGTATATCTGCTCTTGCTCCTCAAAATCCCAATACTGATGAGATACACAAACCCCTTGCACTGCAGCATCTTGCAATGCAGAAGACATAGTTTGAAACCATGGAATAGTATTTGTTAATCTATATTGCACCAATGACTGAGCCACTACTGCGGCAGCAGCCTGCTCTGGAGAGTTAGGGTTTCTAGGCTGTATACTAACTACATCTTCATTGGAGAAAAAAGCTATAGCCATAGCTGCCTGTAAGTTCCTTACAGCTGTTCTAGTCTTTGGCCTAAATAACTTTGATCTTTTATCATAAGCAGCAGAATGATACTTAGAACCAGACGGGTGTTTACTATTAAATAAAGATAAACTTTTTTCCCACTGGTACCTTAGATTTGCATCCACCCATTCAGATGAGCTTTCGTATGACTGCCTAGCTATTCTTAACCAGAAGTCTTCAACCTGACCGCCTTCTTCTGGTGGTATATCGCCTGCTCCCTCTAACGAAGGCTGTGGATTTACTAGTGACATTAACTTCTATCTCCGCTTAACCGCCCCTTATTATCCATAGTCAGATCATTGTACTTTGTATTGTTAAATCTTCCCCTGTTCTGATTGTATCTTTCAAGTATCTCGCCACCAGCCCTCACGACAGATTTATAATCATTATCAATTTTATCCTCATGCAAAATAAATCCCCAGTTGCCGGATAGCAGCATTGACTTCACAGTAACAAGTCCGTGATCTACATGAACAGCCCAAAGCCATCCCGGATATTTTTTTTCTAAAGTCTCAGCCACATTTTTAGCTCTTAAATGATCGCCTAACTTAAATTGCTCAGCTCTTTCTACTTCCATTATTTCTCTTCTTCTGAGGGCTGTAAAATGATTTACCGTTAAAAGTATAAGATGGTACCGGAGCTGTGCTATTAGGATCAGCTTTTTTTACTAATTCAGCCCATGAAAATTCAGTTTGTTTTGTCATGTTATATATATCGGAGGCAAGAATTTTGGTGCCTTCTCCGCTCGTGATGGAGCAAGTGGTATCAATGTTAAAACTCCTGTAGCAATGTTAAAGCTAAATGTCTGACTTGCATGAGGCTCGTACCCTATGCTATCCCAAGTGCTTGTAGCTGCATCCCATGTTCCAACATAACCATCCCAGTCGTTAGCGACTATCGTAACAACGCCAACACCCGGACTTATGAGTATGTTTTCTGATGGATCATATACTGCTGGGACAAAACCTGTAAGAGTTAGACTAGCTGTACCCGGAACATCTTTAAATACTACATCAGAACTAGGTACTAATCCGCCTAATATTAAACTGGCAACCGCTGGAGATTTAAATACACCTTCAGCGTCGCTAACAGCATACCCTGTGAGCGTTAGTGTTCCAACGCCCGGAGTAAAGCCTACATCATCCCACTTTCCTACCCATGCATTCCATGACCCACTGGCAGAATTCCAAGCAACATTGGCCCCAGCCATTTAATTAGATTCCGAAAGCTGCTGAAATCTCTTCTAAGTCTAGACCTAATGCAGCTAACTTCTCTTTAGCGCTTGCTAACTTAGCAGCACGAGCAACTTCTTCAGCAGAAGGCTCAGGAACTGGGGGCTCGACAAATGAAAAAACATTTCCATCCCAGCTTCCGCCAATCCTAGCGTCGCTAGTAGCCTTGACCACATCGGCCCCATCCATTTCAAATCCAACATCTTCGTCCACCACAATCATATTTGTTACTGTTCCGCTTTCAACTACTGCGTAATTTGCATGTGCCATCAATATCTCCTATAGTCCAAATTCGTCTTTAACTTCTTCTGTGTTAAGCCCGTAGCTCATTATGCATACTCCCAAATCACTATAATTCCATCCTTGCCGGGTATACCATTTGTATTAGTCCCAGAACCACTTGCTGAACCAGTACCATAACCTGTCCCGGGGTTTGGGTCTGGTCTACCGCCCCAACCATATTGAGAATCACCACCTGAATTCACGTTATACCCCCCGCATCCTGCTAAATTTATATCGCCAGTAGTTGGCGCTGCTCCACCAGCGCCGGGAGTATAAGTGTTATATGTGCCACCCACTCCACCAAAAGTTGCAACAGTTGTAAATGACCCGCTTCCAGTGGCCTTTGCAAATGAAGACGCGCCTCCAGTAGCACCCGCTTCAGAACCGGCATAACTTGCAGCGGCTCCTGCCGCACCAACAGTTGGAGTACATGTAGTTATAACAGCTCTATCAGTTCCTATATCCAAAACCTTCAACGCATACGAGCCTGCACCGCCAGCACCACCAGAAGTACCCGCCGCTCCACATGAACCAGAGCCTCCCCCTGCAGACAATACCTCTACAATAATCTTAGAAACAGTTGCACTGCCTTCATCACCAGCAGTTCCATTTGTAGTATTACCCGGAGTGTAAGTGCCTGTTGCTGTGTAAACTACCACACCAAGAAATCCAGTTTCAGTAACTGTAGCGAAACTGAGGGCTTTTGATCCATCAGTTTTTATAAACTGCCCTGCACTTCCGTCTGCAGTTGGGAGAGTAAAATCAGCAGAGCCATCTGCTGGCCCTATCTTGTCTGTTCTAATTGTACTAGCCATTATTTGAACTCCATCACAAAACATACTCCATCCGCGCCATCGCCAGCAGCCACATCTCTTGCCCCACCACCGCCAGAACCAAACGCCCCTACACCTACAGGACTTGTATATCCGCCATTGTAACCTTCGGAAGTACCGCCTCCCCAGAAACTAGACCCGCCATTGCCAAACCCAGCATAAGACCCCATGCCTCCTTTGATGTCTAAATCTCCACTAGCCCCTACACCACCAACGCCGGGCACTTGCTGAGTCGTACCGATTGCACCCCCACCAGCCGTGCAATGAACGGTAGCAGGAGCAACACCGAAAGCAGACGCTCCACCCGCATTACCGAAAGATGGAGATGCACCTACACCAGTATCTAGTCCACCAGATCCAATAGTTACATCCACAGAAGAAATTGCACTCACATCAAGGAATTTTATTGCTGTACCACCAGCACCACCCCCTTGACCATCAGAACCAGATATATACGTTCCAGCCGCACCACCGCCAGTAATAAAAACTAATATCTTAGTTATATCAGCAGGTTTAGTCCACGTTCCACTCGCTGTGAATTTCTGAACCGAAGTGAATCCAGAAACAAACCCAGTAGCTGTTCCAGAGTTTGTTATTGTGACACCAGAAGGCACAAGCAACTTATCACCACTGACTCCTAGTGTGGTTGTTCCGGTAGCTACTCTTGGAGCTACTACATCAACTTTTACTGTAGATACCATAGTTTATATCCCGAATGCTTCTTTAACTTCTTCAGTTGTGAGTCCAAGAACCTCAAGTTTTGATTTAGCAGAAGCCAACCTTTCTTGCTTTGCTACTTGCTCTGCGTCATATGCGTCTTGCTGTCGAGTTAATTCTGATTCTAACCATTCTTGTGTTGGCTTCTCGTCATCGCTGTGAATAACTAAATTGTCATAAACCTTGTTCTTAGAGTCTGACCAGCCAAACCATTGACCAGAATGTAAATGTACCAATACGTCTTCAATGTGTTCTGGTTTCATATCAGGTATCCGCTAATTTTATAAAAGTCATACAAGTTTCGTTGTGATCCGTGTCTCCCATCCAAGTAGTTGTACCAGAAGCTACGGCAACATCAAATCTAACTTTATGAGTTGATGTGCTGGTGACATCCATGATGTAAACAACAGAACTACTAGAGTAAGTTGCTGGACTAGAAACATTAAATGCCATAGCCCATGCCGCCTCAACATAAGTTGAATCATTCGTTGTAGTCATAATAATTGACTTATTATAAGCAACCCGTGCTGCGGCTGAACTTACAGTATCAAACTTAATCATCCAGTATCCAGTGCTGGGGAACGTAAAAATACCGCTTGATTGCGTCATTGAAGACCCAAGAACACCAAAACCGACAGGACCATCAACCTCTTCAAGATTGGTTGCAATAGGAGTTACCCCTCCAGTAAAATCTGTAGTCAATCTCCACTGACTTGCAGTTGTTATAGAAGGAAAGCTAGTTTTGGTAGCCCCAGTTAAGTCGATAATTCCATTAACATCCAGCGTTGCACTTGCTGGTATGGTGAAAGTATCACCTGAATCCCCTAATGTTATTGCAGTCCCTGTTGCTGGAACAATCTTTCCAACTTCTAGTGTGCTCATACGATGCTCCAGTTACCATCGACAGTAACTATGTAAGTGTCTGCAATGGTAATTGGTCCTGCGCTCATTGCATTCTGTGCAGCCGTTACTGTTATGTTTTCAGATATTGTGTTTCCGTTATACCTCATGATTGCGTCTGTGCCTAAAGTTTCATCAGGCTGAATTGTATCAGCCCTTAGCCCTAAGAAGACCAGCTCCATACTGTTTGTCCCTGATGGGTCGTCTGCAGCAGGAGCAGCAGTCATCGTAAGGGTCGTGCCATTTACACTGTAAGCGTTGGTCATCTGCTTTACTCCAGCCAGCGTCACCAGAACCGATGCACTGTTTGATGGAGCGTATGTCATTGTGAAGTCTGTCCTCGATCCATTAGGCCCAGTAGCAGTTCCTGCAAATATCTGATTCGGGTATTCTCCGAATGTTGGTTCAAATCCTAAATAAGGCATTATTTATACTCCCAAACTAATACAATTCCCGGCCCACCGTCGTAACCTGTTTGTTGATATTGGCCGGGGCCACCCTCTCCATAAATTGTTCCATTCGCCCGATAAGTTCCACCACCCCAAAAAGAGGGTTTCCCGTTATCTTGTGGAGAATTTGTCCCTTGCGATCCGGGAATATTTATATCACCGCCCGTTGCCGTCACTTGTGCGCCCGGAGTATTAGTAGCATTTCCTTGCGTACCACCATTCGCAGTGATGGTATTGGTCCCATCTGACCAAATAGAATTACCCCCTGCTGTTGGTGTGCTTTGCCCATCTCCAGCCGCGCCCACTGTTATCGTCGATGTTGAGATGCTGGATACATCTAAAAATTTAATTGCCGTTGCTCCTGCACCACCAGAGGTATCGTCTGCCGAGGCACTCGTTTTACTCCCACCACCACCACCAGTAACATACATAATTACTTTAGTAATTCCTGTTGGTTTAGTCCACGTTCCACTAGAGGTAAAAAATTGAGCAGAGTTAAGTCCTGCCGCAGCACTAGCCCACGCATTGTCTCCACGAAGGAATGTCGTTGCTGATGCGGTCCCAGTCGCTCCTAAATTAGCGATACCAACGGCATCATCTTGAATAACTCCAGAACCTACTTTAGTTAATGCCATTATTTATACTCCCAAACGATAACTATTCCGGCTGTTCCTGCAGCGCCGCTATAGCCAGTTGTTCCACGACTACCTTCCCCGCCACCACCATAACCGGGTGTTGCGGTTGGTGGATTTGCACTGCCTGTAATAGAATAGTGCATGGAAGAAAATTGTGAACCGCCTCCAGTGTTATTTTCGTTTGTCTGACCACCGCCTGAACCGCCCGTGATATTAAAGTCACCACCCGTTCCAGTACCGCCAGCGCCCCCACCAGCATTGTTTGTTTGGCCAAGAGCTCCTCCATTACCAATTACATCTGCCCAACCTCCTGATCCTGCATTTTCCTCAAACTTTGACAATCCACCAGCAACTCCATTTGCAGTAGAGGCACCTCCAGTACCAGCGCCTCCTATGGTGACAGTTGCTGTCGTGGTATTAGATACATCCAAGAATTTTTTAGCATAGCCACCACCGCCTCCTCCGTCTCCTTTGGATGTGGAGCCGCCTCCACCACCACCTCCAGCACCTTGAACCTCAACTATTACCTTGGTAATGTCAGTAGGTCTAGTCCATGTAGACGCTGCAGTAAACACTTGTACAGAGGTAAACCCCGTAGAAGGGACTGCCCCCGTTGCTATGTTTGATGCTTCAATTTTAGTCGTTGCCAAAATAACTTCCTCTATATTTGTCTGAGATGTATGCTTTTGCTTCTATCAAGCAATTAGGCAGCATATCGTCTGGTGCTATTGTCATCCATATAACTAAGAACGGGATTAGAAACCAATGGGCTATCCTTGCTATCCCTACTATAAAGCTCACTTAGGATACTTAGCTTTAACTGCCTGACGCGCACCTTCTAGTTGCGTCACTGCAGCCATTCTTTCTTCAACCACACCTTCCCAAAGAGCGACTACCAGTTCATCTATTGATGGGTATTCTGCTTTACGCTTCCAAGTGTGATCAGCGTCTATAGCGGCTTGCTCTATGGCAGCTTGAGACTCATCTGCATCTCTGGCGGCTTCTTCTTCTGGAGTAAACTGAATGCGCTCACCATTTACCATTTTATATCTTGCCATATTAGCTACCCTTCATTCCGTAGACAACAATTTTGTGGTAATCAATATCCCCACTATTATGATAAAATCGAATACCATCAAGATCGGCATTATCAACACCATAGTTCCCATAGACTGTGCGTTCTACAGGATCACCAGTGGCTGATAATATATGTCCTAGATTTCCAACAAGTAAAGCACCATCCCAACCATCATCAGTTGCATCCTGAAAATGAAGTTGTAATGAAAACATCGCAGGGCCTTGAGTGCCAACATTGGCAGCTAACGACCAATTATCATTAGTAGTACTGTTGTCATAAACACCAGTTCCATCGCTGTCAACTCCGCCCCGAATGTAAAGATAATTACTTGTGGTTATTTCCGACGCTCCATCCATGAGCCGCATACTTAACTGAACATTGGCTGTAACTGGTGTCATAAATCCAGTAATAAGATAAAATAAATAATCTGTACTTTTGAACCCTTGAAAATCTACAGTCGCAGCATCCACAGTTGATCGAGAACTTGCAAGGTAAACTAATGATCCACCAACATCTGCGCCCCATGCAGCATCAGTTCCATCACTCTTCAATACCTGATTAGCTGAACCAACCGTCAAAGCAGATGGATCACCAGAAGAATCACCCACAATGATTTTCCCTCTTGCAAGTCCAGCCATCTTAGCTAGGGTTACTGCATCATCTCCTAACTTAGAAGTAGTAACTGATCCATCTACCGGAGTTAATGAATTACCAATGTCATTAATACCTATAACTTCTAGTTCGTCTGTTGTAACCAAAGCAGAACTTAGAGTTAGAACAGCACCACTAAAGCTATATGCATTTGTGTGTTGCTTCACACCATTAATAGTAACGATTATGGTCTGTTCGCTTGGAGGCGTCCATCCTATGTTATGCGTAGCAGAGGTGGAAGAATCGACATTGAAGACTTGGACGTTACTAGCTTTTCTATCTACTTGTCCTAAATATGCCATTGTTTAATCACCTATGCTGTCATTACCAAAACGCTCGCCACTGCATCAATTGCTGTTCCAACCGAAGCTTTTGCCCACAATGTTCTTGTTTCAGAAGCAGTAGCGCTACAAACTAAATTTATAGGCTTTTCTATTACTAGAGTGCTACTAGCTGGCACGGGAACTTTGAACAAAATATAACCACCTGTTATAGCCGTGGGAGTGTCGTTGTCGTAAAGTCTCAAATAAACATCCACCGAAGAGGTAGTTATATTTGAAAAATAAATAGCGTGTACAGTTTGATTCGTCGTTGCTGTATCTATACCCGGAACAAAAGAGGCAAACGAAGTTGTTAACTGTGCTGCTTGTATTTGAAAGTCATTAGCCATAGGTTATCCTCCGAGGGCAATCGCCATGGCTACAGCGGCTGCATTAGGGTTAGTATTTAATGTAGCTGCATCTACAGTAACCGCGACCGCGCCAAGGTTAGTAAACTGAGACTGCAAAACAGACTTGATTAAACGCAAATGTTGATCACCCTCTGAAACAGGGTCTGTGCCTAGCGGATTAGTAGAGCTAAGTTGTGAAATATATGTGGCTGATTCGATTCCCATTTAGTCTCTCCTAACTCAACTCAAAGATGCCATTGGCATTTGGAGTTATAGTCAACGTGTTGTCAGCAGTCAAAGTAAAATGAGATGTCGATAGTTTGGAAAAGCAAACCAAAGCTCCGCCAGACTTGTAGATAATAGCGTATTTGATATCAGCTATATCACCGCCTGTTGCGGTCCAAACTACGGCTGTAGCATCCCATCTAAACTTATTGGTTGCTACCGAAGTCCACGTCCTTCCTGATACAGACACTCCGCCAGTAGCATAGCCATAACTACCCGCCACTTCGTTTCCGATAGACGCATAAGTAGATAACGCTACATTGTTAGCATTGGTGCTAGCACTATTAGTAAACAATGCCATACTATAATCGTAGGTAGTAGCGTTTAGATCAAATAGCGCATTCCCTAATTTATCTTTAAAACTATTGTAAAAACTCCATGCAGTAGCCGCCATTTATGCTGCCTCCTTTAATGCTTCCGGGCTTCGTACAATGTGGGATATCAAACCCTCACCGTGTATTATCATATCGTAATGGTCCCCGGTGGCGCTGACCATTTGAACGAATTCCTTCGCTTGATGATAATGCGCTACCGTACACAAAAATTGTTTTCCAGCAACATGAATCTCAATCTCCTTTTCATCATTATTCTCTGGTTGAGAATAAGCGTGATGCTCTTCCATGATGCAACTGTCAAAACCAAAAACCTCAAACTTTGGAAACCCAAGTAATCTAATTAAGTGAATAGCCCTTAATGTTACCGTGGAACCTCCTAGTATAGGAAAATAGTCTTTATGCATTTCCCCATACGCTTCATCTAAAATATCTTTATACTCGTCCTGTCCTGCTGTATGCCAAAGATAGGCATCATATCCATCTAATTTATCAAGAACAGATGGATGACACTGGGACGCTATAAAGTATTTACACTCTTTGTGCGGAGGATCAACAAATCTATTGTTAAATTCCCTGCTGTCCAACATAACAAAAGCGGATGGTCTTATACCGTGGTCCATACAATACTTGTAAGATCCATTCACCGTTATTACCGGCATTCCATTTCTATGCTTCTCTTTTAACAGGTCAAGAGTAGAGTTTAGAGATGGCCCACCTACCACTAACGCGACAGTTTTATCCCATTGCGTTTCATAAGGAACAACTTGAGGAACTCCCTTCTTCAAGTTAGCTTCCATATTTCTTCTTATATCTTCTTTATCTGCATTAACTGCACAGAATATTTCCGGCACCGGAATCATCTCTGGCCCTATAGAAACAGAAGGCGCATGAGAGTCTACAGAAATAGTAAGGGTCATTTCTTTTTCTTTCTCTCCAATGGACCGGGTAATAACCAACCCAAAATCATGGGAATTAATACGATTAAAATGAGATAAATTCCTCCCATTTCCACAATACTTCCCAACAAGCTCCAGAAATTATCTGGGGCACAACTAGCTGCTGCATTCATCGCTTCTCCTTTCGATTGGGTCATCACGTCCGCAACCACACTCGTCACAGAGGCACCGACCGTAGAGGCCAGAAGTACAGGAGCAGTCCCCGAACTCGCAACTGATGCAATTGCACCTGGAACTAGAGCTCCCGCTCCGATCAGTCCCGCTTTCTTTAAACTCATGCATCCTGTTAAAAATATTACCCAGCAAACAGCTGCCAAAGAACGGAAACAACTATAATGCATGCGATTACAGCTAACATCTTGTTTTCTTTTGCCCATTCTACCATATCAATCTCTCCCGTGTTCTACTTCTCTTCGTGTTCTTAAACTGCTAAAAACAGCATTTTTCCAAATAGAAAATCCTAAGAAATTGTCCTTGTATAAAGTATTGTAATACACCATCAAACTTCCGAAATTAGATATAAGAGCATTTTTGGTAACGGCTATCTTCTGTTGGAAATTTGAATCCAAAGAGGACAGCTCCTTTTCGATATCCACAATTAAATATCTTTATTGAACTCTACAACATCCATTGTTCTGATAATGCCCATTGATAATGTTTTCCAAGCAACAAATCCCTCAAACAGATCTCTATCTGTTACATATGATTCTACATATCTACCAAATAACACCCCGTACTCATTAGGTATTTCAAGATGCAATCTTTCTACATCTTCCATTACTTAAAGGTCATCCTGACTTCTAACCCTTTCGCTCCCGTTGATATAGTATCAACATCAAATCTTAAAACATCTGCTGTATTAACTTTGTTGTCTGAACTTAAAACAGGAGGGGTTCCTGAAGTGCTTGAGTCGGTTTCAGATACTTCAATAATTACCCCGGAAGTTAACATATCAGCAGCCTTTGTCTCGTTGTATAGCATGATGGTGTTCGATCCAGAACTTCCAGCCGTGAATACATGCGCTCCTATTGAAAATAAATACAAGTCATCAAGGGTGCTCGGTATTACCATCCTAGCAATTCCATCTCCAGTGTATAAGTCAATGGTATCTGGTATAGCCTTTAGCGCCATAGCTCTTTCAATAAAGCTAGAGTTGCTAGCTAGTATTTTCTTCGTTGTGTTTGAGGCAGCGTCAAGGTACAGAATAAAATCTGTACTCTTGTCCATAGTTACGCCAGTAGCTGTAACATTTTGTATTAGTTCTATCTTTCCATCATTAAGGTTAACAAAGTTGTCATCTACTTGATCGTGGGTTAATGGTGACCCCTTTCCCGCTCTTGTTGTAATGCTTGCCATAATTAATCTACTACCGTATACCCGTCAACCCAATAGTAATTTTGAACATAGGGAAATTTAACATCATAGGCACCTTGGTTATCTCCACGCTTCTCATAAAAAATTCTTCCATTGGTCATCCTATATGCTGGTCGCATAGGCTTGTATCTTTTTCTACCCCCAACTCTAAACTTTCTAGCCATTAGAAGGAGGCCTCCGCATTAGGTTCTAGAACCTTGTTTCTTCTAAGTAAGGGAGGGGCTGGGTCCATGTCATAAATCCTTGATAGCGCATCTAAAAAATCTGGATGTATAGTGGGGAAAAGTCTATACTCGTTTTCCCTCATCCAAGTAGTTAGATCGTACAACTTATTGTTCTCATCCTTACATACGATTTTTCTTGAATTTAAAAATTTCTGCTTTCTTTCTATCATGCCCTGTTGACTAGATGTTAGTCTTTTCTCATTAGTTGGATATGGGAAAAAGAAAGACCCATCCTTTAGGTCTGGTTCAAGCCTCTGTATTCTATCCTTCTTAGATTGGGAGCCGCCTCCACCAACCCAGTTCAATTCGTATATAGGAAAGGAACTTCCCTCTATACGCATCATTTCCTTGAAGTGCTCTATGTCGCTTTGCGCTCCATACCTTTCATAGCCAACCTTTACCTCTCGCACCCCCGGAGCTCTTTTCCATTTAGCTCTTAACTTCTTTAAGGAATCCCACCTCTCCGATAAAGAAAGTCTATGACAAACCCCGTCTAATAGAAACTTGTTATAGTTAGCATCTACTCCTACAACAGCCATAGCTGTCCTATTAGATTCTTTCTTCTTGGAGTGGGCTGGGTCGCACATCAGGTAGACATTCATAGTGTACGGTCTTACTTCCCACTCACGCCACCACTCATCTCTGAAATGTATATCAGAGCCTGCAATAGGGTTCAGCAATTGCTGACAGGCTACTATATAGGTAGATGTTGTTTTCTTTATCTCTTCCCATCTTTCCTTTTCTAGAAAGATAGGATCGCCATCCATCGCGCCATTATCTGTAGCTGGATGTATTCTTGGCTTTACGGCAGCTCTTTGTAGTATTGTCCCATAGGTATCACCATACGAGTATCTTGTCCCTGCGTACTGAAATCTAGGGCCATGAGTAGATCCCAAGTTAAGAGATAGCTCCCACTGGGTTGTTGTCTTGGCTATCTGCTCAGGGGTTGATACTGCATCTTGAACAACTACATCATCGTATACTATCAGTTGAAAATGCCTACCTGTAGGCTGACCATCAACAAGGCCATGAGCTTCTATAGTTTGCTCTTTAGGGTTAGACTTTCTCTTTACACATAGCCCATCATTCTCTGCCCACTTAGGTGCCTGCGTTCTAGGCTTTTCCCATAGGATATCACTAAACAACCTTACAAGATTTTCATTGCTCTCAAACTCCTGCATTAGCTGTCTGAGGAATGGCTTAGCCTGTTTAGCTGAAAATGATAATATACCTATTGTAATCTCTGGATTACAAAGGACCTCTTGCACACAACCCAAAAAAGTTATAATAGAGCTTTTATAATGAAAACGAGCCCATAAATCTAAATAGTTATCTCTATTTGCCTCTACCTCCCTGCACCTTTCATAGATCCATGGATGAAGCATATCATGCCTGTTGCAAATAAAAACACCAAGGTAATACCTGTCAAGCTGGCAAAGAGTCCTAATAAAACTATCATCAATATTAGGATCCTTATGGCAGTCAGCATATGCCTTAACTGCCTTATCATATTCAGCTAGTAATGCCCATTCTGCAAACTGAACTGCTGCTTCTGCATTCTTAGTATTAGCATAGACGCCAGAAGATATATTGGGTAATATCATTTACCCTTCTGTCCACCCTTGTCTACCGTTTTTCAGCTTGCACCGCTGTATCGGCATCTTCCTCTTCCTTATCTTTGGTTACAACCTTGAAGAGGACAGATCCATCGGATTGCCTCTCAGCCCTGTAAGTGGTCGGAACCATCTCATATAATGTAAATTCTGCGCCGTCAGCCGGGAGAGATGCTTCTCTACTAAACCTCTCAAATCTATCAAATACATTATCTATCATAGTTAATGGATTGGCTTGCCCAGTAAATCCCATCATTCTTTCGAACATCCTGTCCATTGCCCTTGCTTGACTGCTTACTAATCTAATTGACATAATATCACTCCTTTGTTATACACCGTTTGTACACCTTAATTTAAAACAACTATGCTTGTTTCGGGTAGACTGGCATTACCCACTGCCTTTAGGCATAAACAGACATTGGGTTATATATAACCTGTCTTGGTGATACTCCTGAAGTCAAAGCTGGCTTAGCTTGCCCCGCCTCAATCGTATCTAACATCCTTACATTGTCTAGTTTTAACTGGAGCAGGGTTGGGTCTTTAGCATAAGCTAAGACAACATCATCAGACAGCCCCTCTGCCCATTCGTACTCGTCCCTGAATTTCTTTATAGTGACCCGATCCTGCATTACTTTACGATCATCTTCGCCGGTTGATAACCCTTCCTGTTCCGCTTCTTGTTCTTGTTGCTTAGCGTTGATATCATCCACCGCCTTATTAACCTCTTTGGGGGTCATGGCGTCAATCTCATCTCTGGTAGGCACAGGGCCAAAAAAAGCACCAAGTGGTCCAAGGAAGCTCTTTGCTGTACGTAAAGCGGCAGCGCTTGTGTGAAGGCCGGCTCTTTTTGCCTCTGTGGATTTTTCTTCCTTGGCTATTATATCATACCAATCAACAGCTTCTTTGTCGTAAGAAGACCGTCTGGGATCTTTAGGATCAAATTTTCCATAAAACGGGGCATCCTTCTCCGTTACGGGAGTAGCAAACTGAGAGGTAAAGGAATCAACCTGAGTGTCCGTTTCAACATTTGCGATGTTGCTGGTCAAAGCTGAAACATCATTATCTAGCGCCTCTACTACAGTTGCATACGCATCTATTCCGCGATCTCTCTCGGATGTCCTGCCATAGGATTCATCTCTGCCTCTAGTAGGATCGCGTTGATCTTGCTCCTGTGTCGATACTGAACCACCGCCGTCTGTATCTCCAGCAGTAGCAGGACCAGTCGCACTTACATTAGCACCAGCATCTGTACCTCCTGCTGATTCGCCAGCGCCATAAGGATCTGTGTCAGCGTCTGGATCTTGGAATGACATGACTATTTACCGCCTTTCTTTGGTAATGAGAACCTAGACCTTGATCTGGCTCTTTCTTTTAATCTGGCTTGCATAGCAGTTCTGTTCCTTCGTCTTGTTCCGTTAACAGGTTGGGGATGCATTATCTTACCTCGTCTTTAAGTTGTCTATTTTAACAGTTAAGGATTTTAACATATCTTTTATTTCTACAAACTGTTCTGAATGTCTTTGATCTGTTCTGTCCATTCTTTCAGACAGACTTTTTAATTCCATTCTATTAACTACTGTTTCCTGCTCTATACCTGTGAGATAGGTAAAGAACCCAATCGCGATTGCAACCGTGGTAAATAAATGAGAAACGCTGAGGCTTTTAGATAAGTGCCATCCGCCATTACCCCGTCGCTCTGGACCCGTATACTCAGCCATTATCTCACCTTCGTCGCTAAGATTTTATCCAACATGTTCTCAATGGTTTCTAATCTGTAGAGCATAACATCCAAGTTCTTTACAGATTCTGCCACCTTCTCTTGATCCCCTGTCAACTTCTTTAGGTTGTGTATCTCTATGCCGCATTGTTTAGCCTCTGCTTCAAGAGCTGGTATTGCCCTGCCTTGAATGCCAGCCAAACGCTCCACCTCGGCAGAGATATCAGATGCCCACCAGATAGCACTACCTGTCTGGATAAGCAGGAATAATAGGAATCCAAAAAATTTAGGGTCAACTTTCAAGTTTCATCCCCTCTGGTTTCTTTGCTGGGAGACTTTCTGTTTCTATGGTCTTTAGATAATCTTCTGCGGTCCAGAAGATACAGGTCTTGTCTCCCGCTCGATTATGTAATAAGAGAGTGCTACTAGGATTATTCCTATTCTCAGTGATATACATTTGCATATCCGTCCCGCTTTGTGAACTGAGATCCATAGCGTGAACAGGCTTCTCATTATAATCATCAAGAAGTTTTTTCATAAATAATTCAGGGCCACCACTACTACACAGCACTTGGATTGTCACCATATTTCTATATATGGTTGGCTTTTCTGCTTTTGCATCAACGAAAGAAAACAAAGCCCATAAAATAATAATCGCGGCCTTCATTAGTAACTCTTAGGGGAAGCCTTCTTTACTTTTTTCCCTGTTTTCTTGGAGTAGGCCTTAGCCGCTTTCTTACCCTTATCAGTATAGCTGAATTTTTTTGTGCCGACTTTAGGCATTACACTAAACCCCCTCGTTTCTGGCAATCAAAGCGTCACTCAAGTTTTCAAGCTTACTAGAAACAAATGAAGTAAACGCAAATGGAATGATTGAATGCACAAGCGCAACCCAAGATAAAACTGTAAGCATTACAAACATCTTAAAACTAAAAAACATATGGGAAAAATAACTTTCACCAATCTCTTTTAAATGACTAAAATTCATTAATGTATTTGCTCCTTGCTCTCAACTAGAATAGCTGCTTCTAGCTTGCCTAGAATAGAATCAACGTCTACAGACTTCTTGACCTCTATCTTATGTTCTTTTACTTCCTTAACATCCTTTTCCTGTTTGGAGTAAGCAGACCTGTAATTAAACTTATTAACCATAAGGAAAGAATACAGCGCTGTATTGAAACTTTTATTCTCAATATTCTCTCGCCCCATTCTTACCCAGTAAGCTTCGGAAGCCTCCAAACCTAATTCCGCCGAATCTTGAAAATCTTTTTTCCTAGGGTCCTTTAACCACCTGTACCATGTGGATTTATTTATACCTAAGAACTTACACACCTCAACTATAGATGCTCCCTCATGAAACATCTTCGTAACTTCTTCTTTGTTGTTTTTATCCCACACTGAGGAGTGAACAACACTACCTTGTCTCTTTCTTATTTTGCTCATTAGTTAGCTATATGATCAATTAATATTTTACCATTGAGGTGATCTATCTCATGCTGTACGCAGTAAGATTGCATATCGTTAAAATTTTCTTCTATCTCTACACCAGACAAATCAGTATACTTTACTATTATATCCTCAGACCTGTTTACTAAAGCACGTAACCCGGGCACTGACAAACAGGCTTCACTTGTTCTTGCGGTACCAGACCTTGCCACTATCTCAGGATTTATCATTACGTATAGATCATCCCTCTCTTCAGAGGTGTCCATTACAATTATATTTTTTTGAAAATTCACCTGAGTAGCAGCAAGGCCGATACCTTCATTGCTATACATTGTATAAGCCATCCGTCTTGCAAGGTTTGTCTCAGAATCCGTAACCTTCTTTACATCCTTACCCTTCTTCCTTAATCTAGGATCAGGGAAGGCAAGTATAGGAAGTTCAGGATTCGTTGAACTGGAAGGATAATCCGCAGCAGAACTACTTGACTTTCTTAAAGCCATAGGACCCTTTCTTCTTTCGGGCCCCTTTAGAAACAGCACGACGGCCAGCTGAAGACATTTTTTTGTCGCCCTGTTTCCCACGGGTCATGCCAAGTCTCTCGTCAAGTCTATCATTATAACCCTGTTTTTTCTTTTTTACTGCCATTTTTTACTCCCAAAAAAAATTTACCATGAAATTCAACAACTTAACCCCGTGCAGTCTCGATACGTTCATCATACCAAGTAGTACCATCTAAAGAATCTTCATATATGGAAGTATGGGTACCAGTCCCCTCCTTATCAACCATCCAATCAGGCATTGCCAGATACTCTATATCAGGTACATCAATCTTTGACCTAGGTTTAGTCTTGATTCTTGCTATATTACGCTTCCCCATACCTATATTATAGCATATTAGGGGTACCAACTGGCGCACTTCAGATTATTTTATGTAAAATTTTAAGCAAAGCCACATAAAATCCTGCATAAAACGCCCCCTTAGTGTGTGCGTGTGAGTTTTTTAATGTATGTATGGGGGTGGGCAACCGCTGCGTCGGAAAGTCGGACACCCCCGCCTGCGGATTAGGGGTTCCTTTTGTAAACCATTGATCTCAAAACCTTAAATAAAGAAAACATTGTGCGGATTATGTATAATGTGGGTGTTGGGTTGTCAATTCGAGGCCCAACAAGCGGCACAATAAGGTGTCGCAAGGATGTACGTCTTGCTAGTGCATGCCGAGCAGACGTTAAAGAACAGCGGGTAGGGCGCCGGATAATCCGCTACCACAACGTAGCATCTGACTCCCGTAGCGATATGATCGAAAGTGACTTGAGTATCGGGGCTTGGCAAGTGTGAATAATGTGGTAGGCCAACGCGCTTGAGATGGCGTAATGGTGATTGGATCGAACCAGAGTTGCACCGATTGATTCAGACTCCACTGGTAGTTTGAAGATGGTGTAGGTGAAAGCGGGCTACACCGCAGATTCCTTGATACGGTAGGCCGATAGGCTGACATGGGGTTGTAAGCGATCGCGTCCCACGCGACACCGCGCACTGAGCGCGGCCCTTCTCGGGCGGTAGGCGCCGGATACATTGCAAAGTTGTAAACACCAGAACCTGTAGGTTGATTGAGGGATTACCAATTCCGGTGATCCGTAATCTCATGAGGAATATTTATTATGAGCACATCAATCAAATCAATCATTGCAGAAGCCGACCTTCCCAAGCAGATTAAAGCAGTCCACGCAAAAGCTAAAACGATGCGTGATCTGTATCACCAACTGCTCGTCTCTGCTGGCCAGCATTACGCCAACCACTTCAATGCCACACTTTTTACTGACATTGTGAAGGATTGCCCGAAGGGAGTAGACACCGCTCGCATGGTGCAATATGTTGAGGCATCCTTCGGTGTGGTCTGGAACGTCAATAAAAAGGCGTTTGGTAAGAATGTGTCATGGGACGGTGAGATCGTCGGGAAAGAGGTCGATGGCAAGTTTGAGATAAGTGTTGACCACTACTGGGCCGATGGTAGCAGATGGTACGATTATGCTAAAGAAACCAAGGTTCCGACGTGGTTACTTCTCAAAATCTTGAAACGCGCCAACGATGCTGTTGATTCCCATCCGGCAGAGTCAAAATTGCAGATTACCGATCCGCAAGTCAGACTTGAGGTTATCCGACTACATAAGCTGTTAGTCGATGCTGGA
>Ga0209434_1000064_pt1 | contig 60053 bp, 53 predicted proteins | sample ETNvirnome_2_300_FD_184068 | JGI IMG/M metagenome (GOLD analysis project Ga0209434, IMG submission 184068) | Marine viral communities from the Pacific Ocean - ETNP_2_300 (SPAdes) (version 2) | ecosystem: Environmental > Aquatic > Marine > Oceanic | place: Pacific Ocean | collected 2013-06-22 | reverse complement strand
AATTTAAAAAAATCTTCTTTCCAAACATTAAAAAGATCTTCTGTTGGCCACTTAAACCCTTTTATATTAGCCTTAATGTTTCCATACTCGACAAGCATTTATTTTTTATTCTTCTTCGTCATAGAAATCTTTAGCTTCTCCTGTTCGATCATCAAACTTTCTAATAATTTCTTCATCCATGATTTCTAATACACGAGTTTTAAACTTTTCACTTTGAAGTTTGCCCGTCCATCCAGAGCCTTGAAACTTTTCACAAGTACCATCTTCATAACAAAGTTCGTACCATGCTCCAGATTGTTTTAAAGAACTCGATCCTTTAATTGCATCAAGCCAGCTTTCTTCATCTTGTACACCAACTTCATCTCCCCACAGAATCTTGAAATTGCATTGTCGACCTTGTGTCCCAAAGCGAGATTTTTCAAGTTTAACCTTCACCTCTGAACCGATCCTGAACCCTTTGTCATCTAAAACAAAAGAAGCTTTTGCTTTGCGTCCTGTGAGCCACACACGCAACGAATAAGCATAAATCATAGCTTTACCGCCAGGAGTCATATAGGGCGTTGTAAGGGCCTCTGAGGGGCTCCTAGTGATGTTTGTTTTAAGCTGGTTTAATACCAAGAATGTTGATTGACTGTTTGCAATTGGAACTGTAAGTTTTGACATTCCCTTTGCAAGGATTCTCGCCTTAACCGCCATTGAAGAAAGAGGATTAAAGTCCCCTTCAATATCTGAAACTGCTGGTGTTAACGCTAGAGAGTCCCAAATAAAGAGCATGCGATTCTCGTTTGTGCCTAATAGTTCTTCAATCGTTTCTAGCACGAATTCAACAGATGCAGCCTGTACATAAAGCACACTGTCGACATCGCATCCAGCTTTTTCAAGAAAAGTTGGATCAATTGCTGATTCAGAATCAAAGTAAATTACATCAAGGCCCATTTTCTGCGCGTTTGCTGCAACTTGAGCAGCCATATATGATTTACCAGTAGATTCTAGCCCAGCGATTTCTACAATTTTTCCAACAGGAATACCTGCGAGCTTACCCCGACAAACAATTGAATCAAGCCAGCGAGATCCAGTTGGGATCCACTCTTTGACGAGAGTTGGGCTGTCTTCTTTAAGATTGTGTGCCACATTCATGCCAGCTTTTTTATTGATGATGCTCCGCATATCAGCAATTGAAATTTTGCCGGTTCTTTTTGTTTTAGTCTTTGCCATTGTGTTCCTTTTCGATTAAAAAAGCGGGAGAGAGATTAATCTCTCTCCCGCTTAAAACAAAATAAACTATCCTAGCAGATCAGCAAAAGCTTTATCAACGGTATTTCCCGTATCCTTGCTTTTATTGTCACTATACTTGGTAGTTTCTGACGACACTTCTTCTGGATTGCTGTCTCCTAGAAGAAATTCATCCAGCATCGCTTGAACTTCTTCGAATGTCTTGCGACTTCCAGCAAAAAGTTCTTCAAAATCTGGAATACCTTCCAAAAGTTCGCGACACTTTTCAGGGTCATCTGGACAAAGCGGGGAACTTCGTCGCCGGGGAGTGATATTTGTTACTGGAAACGAAGCTCCAGCAGGCTTTCCATATGTGATTGTCAAATCAGTGCCAGTTTCAGGATCGGTAACGTCGCCATATTCTGGGTTTAATACCAGATTCAAAAGCGTTTCATATACTTGTTTTCCAAATCCCCAAACGCGTACGCCTTGGTCTTCTTCTCCTCGTACAAGCACTGGGGCGAAAAATCGTTGTCGGGCTGACAACTTTTTAGCCATTCGCTTGCTGTCTTCGGTGCCTTCCTGCCAAAGGTTTCGAACAAAAGAGTCCAAAGGACAATCATCTCCAAAATTTCTTTTAGGGCTCAAAAAGCCAGGGTTATCTCCTACATTGTAGTGAAACCAGTAATCCTTAAAAGGGTCTCCATCTGCTGTTGGAACAATCCGAATGGTTTGTTCTCCATCTTGAGGGCGCCAAAAACCGCTGGCTCCATTTTTATTTTTGAGCGTGTTTAATCGGTCACGCATCCTTTTCATATCAATTTCCATAATTAAATATTTTCTCCTTGTTTTAAAGCCAACATGATAACTCTCTCATGTTGCTGTCTTTATAATACTTCATTTTTACAGGTATGTCAAGCATTATTTTCATTTTTTTGAATAAGAGTGCTATTTGATACACAATACACATATGGGGTTTCATAGTCTGTAGAATATACCGCATAACCATTCCTCATTTTATCATGCTCAATACCATTTTTAACTTGTTTTTTAATTTTTTTAATAAGTGTTCCATCTGAATTTAAAACTTTTTCTGGAATGGCATAATAATACCTCTTTTCTCTTGGGATGTCAAGAGAAAAAAACATATTTTCTTCTTCTGTTTCGTAATCCATTAGACCAAAAGTTGATATTCGGGCTGTAAATGTGGGTTCAAATAAAGTACTTATTACCGCTTTTGAGTTTTCGAAAACGTTTATCATATGAATAGTAGAACAAATCATTTTGTTTATTTGATTAAAGTATTCTCGCACTGGAGTTTCTCCAACTATTTCAGATACTTTTACATTATCAACAATGTAAGCCCTTTCAAGTAAACCAGAACGAGCATATTCTTGGAGGACATTAAAAATTAAATTTTCTTGAAGAGCTTTTTCTTTTGATAAATCATTAAGATCTGGTTTAATATAAAGAGCGCTTACTTTGCAATTGTCCTTTATTTGTTCTAGGAGGCGCAAAGAGGCGCCTGAAATGAGACCACAACTTGTTATAAACAAGGTCTGACCCTTTACCTCTTTCAAAAATGTTGACTTCAAATTTGGAAAATTGTTCTCATAATCTTCTGGACTATTTTGATATTTTAGCGTATAAGAATCAATGGACTTCTTAAGCCCGACATCTATCTTAAAAACTTTATATTGCGAGTACTCTTTAAAATATTCAGCAATACTACAGCCTGCTTGTCCTAAACCAATTATATTCATTTTAAGTACTTAACTTTTTCATTTCCCCATAATCTTTGCCTACGAGCACATTAACCATAAAATTGCCTAAACTAGTATCTGAAAACGTCTTTTTTAATTTTATCAAAATATCACTATCTTTTTCAGAATAATCTATAATAAGTGAATCATGCATGCAAAAAGCTATTCTAGATTCTCTTCCCTCAAGCATCTCCCAAATTTTAATCATCTGCTTAAAAAACAAATCCGCAGCAGTTGACTGTATTATATAATTTAATGCATGGTGCTCATCAGCTTCAATTGTCCTACCAAAAAATGTTGTCACTTGGTTCCCATTGTAGTGCTTTTTAACTACAGAATCTCGCTCATAAGCTCCATTTGAAAGATAGTCTTTTGATTCTGGGTTGTAAAGCCATGCAAAGATTCTTTTTTTGGCTTCTTCGCGTGTAGTTGATCCTCGATATATATTTTTTGCATTCCATTTATGCATGTCCTCTTGTGGTTGTTCTTTCTCTAGAAGGCTCAATAGTACTCGTAACTCAGCAGCATTAAAATCAAACTCTATAAACCAGTCATTATTTGGCTTCAAAATCTTTCTATAGTTCTTATCCATGGTTAAAATAGGGAATGAGCCCGAATTGGTAGCTAGCCTTCCTGTTTTTGTTTTAAAAGAATTATAATTAATATATTGTAAATTATTTTTAGCGTTTGCTACAAAATTTCTAACTTTAAATTCATGTAGCCGGTTGTTTAACATAGAATAATCAAGATTAAGTTTTGTATTTTTAACTTCTGTTAGCACTTTAACAAGTTGTAGCATAAAATCATAATTCTTAGGCTTTTCATAATTTGAAAAAACAAAATTACATATTTTGTTTTTAATTTGAGCTAGGTCCTCTAGAAAGAACCTGGGTAGCATATCATAAAAACAGTGCTCGCTCAAATCTAATTGTACCTCTTGGCATGTTTTTTGAAAAGCAATCAGTCTATTTTTAACTTTCTCCCATTCGCTTTGAAGGTGCGGCGGACATACTTCATCTAATGTTTTTCCTCCACAAAAAATTTGTGCATAGGCAATATTATCTTTATCTCTTAAAAATTCTGAATATGACCATGTCTTGCTTAAACCTTTGGGAGGTTTATTAAAATATAATTTATTTTTTGTGTACACAGCTTTGCAGTTCTCTTTGTCATCAAATGTTTGAAAAAGCATTATTTACAATATAACATATTTTACAGAAAAGTCAAACTATTTTTTATAATAAGAGAATATCTCACTTTCTTGGGCTCCTAATAACATTTGACCAATCGCCAATTCTTTATTTTCTCCTTTGTCTCCATATATTTGTTCTAGCCCTTTCATCTTTTTTCTCACAATTTTATTAATATATTTAAGAGAAAGAAAAATATCTTGATTTAGTTTGTGGGCGTGTGGAGGGGCGCCTTCTTTGCAGATAGGATAACAATTACTTTGTGCTGGCTGGATAACCCAATTTATTACTGGATGTTTGTGTTTGATATTTGGATTTTGCGGGTGTGTGGTTTCCAGTGCCCATCCATTTCCATTGATATCTATTTGATATTGATGTGTGTGGCTGGCATCTTTTGAAGTTGTCCCAGATAGATTAGCCTTGTCATGAGAGTTTAAAGTTGATAAATCTATTATTTTTTTTATATGTTTATTATACGACATTGGTTTAAAACTTATATTATTCTCCGCTAACTTAATATCAAAATATGTTTTAAGCCAATAGTAATCAGTATAAAGTACATTGTATTGTTCTTCGTTTATCAATTCAAGCTCAATTTCTTTAGTAGTCATTTTTGTCTGCAAATCCGAACCAGCCGAACATAAAACTCTTTTTTTCACTATTGGATTTTGAACATAATAGCTCACAAAAAATTTATAAAAAGTTTTTTTAATATCTTCTACTTCGTCTGTGTAAGGAACATCATAATAAGCTTCAAAAAATTTCTCAAATTTAAAAACTCGCGATGTGCAAGTTTTATTTAAAAACTCTCCAGCGCACATCTGAATTCCGTCAACATCTTTCGAAGGATTTTTGGCGTTATATAAATCTTTGAAAACCCAAAAGTCTTTTGTTTTTTCTGAGACTGAATTTATAACATCTTGTAATTGTTTTTGTGTTTGATCATCAAATTCTTTGAGTGCTTCATTGCTCCAAGAATACTTTGAAAAATCTTTTTTAAACCAAGGGCCGCCGATATAATCCGCCCATGTTTCTCCCGGAGTGGGCGATGGTTGTGGACCCGGTTGTGGCTCCGGGCCATGTGTAAACAAGTCATTCAGTGTAGGAAACTCTGGGAGTGTCAGTTGCAGTTCGGCGCGCCTTGCTTCTAAAACTGCTTCTCGCCCTTCGAGGATTGCCTTTCTTTCGTAAGCAAGGCGCATATATTCTCTCATTTTTAATGATCGTACATCAGCAACTAAGCGCCATGGTACATTTCTATCTACCATGAACCCATATCTTCTTGCCGCAATCCTATAAATATCAAAATTTGGATCTTTAAGAAAAGTATGTTTTTTATTATCATCATCATATAACGCATCATCAATTTCCAAACACAAGCCAGTTGACATTGGTGCCATATAAAAAGAATTAATAATGCCGCCTTTTGTGAAGGGCATGGTTTTTGTGTGACTTTTAAGGTACAAAAGAAAAAAATTAGTGAAATCAGAAGCATTATGTAGAAGCTCTTTATAAGGAAAATTATTATTGATTGTGGAAGGCTTTGATAAGAATTCAGAAACAAAAAGATAATAATGTACTTCCTTTTGTAGTTTATTCATGACTTCAAAGTCAACAAATCCTTTTTTTGCTTCAAATTTAGCTATGGGTCCTCCTGGTGCTAGCCAGGACGTTTTTACTAATGATTCTATGTTTGTTTTTAAATCATTAAATGCCTCCACAACAAAATCAAAAGCTCTTACTCCAGATGTTCCAACGCTAACTTCTACTATTCTTTCATATTGTGTTTCTCCATCAATTAATTTATATTTAGGAATTATATAATCTCCATCTAAATTAACTTTACCATAAAGAGGATTTTCATTAATAAAATCAAAAGGCTTATCTAGCCAGGGCAAATCTCCGCCTGGATAAACATTGTCATAATAAAAGCTTTTTTCATTGTAAAGCTCTAAAGTGCTATGAGTAGAATTTTTTCCTTTTGGAGTTTTGGGGGAAAGGTCACTAGGCGACGACATTATACTGCTGCCCTTATGTTGGTACCGGCAGCGGTCTTTTCGTGACCTTCGGTTCGGAACCATATGGTTCGAAATTCAGTGTTAATTAGCCCTTCGCCGCCGGGGCACTCTCCAAATGTTTCCCATACAGCGTCTATCCTTGTTTCATGGACGGGACTCATGCCTGCGTTTATTAGATGATCAACGCTTACAGTTCTATAAAAACCAACTAAGCCAAGTTCTTTCCAGTCTTCGTAGTTTGGAGACCCATCTTTTGTTGGATCGACAAAAAACAACATTCCAGGTTGAAAAATATTATTTCCATACATACTACATTGGAACCTATAAACATCTCTTAAAGCTATCCCGCCTGTTCTAGTTAGCTGGCCCATGGCCCGGGCTTCTCTAACATAAGGGATGTTTTCTTTTCTGAAGGTTGCCTCTTTAACAATCGAAGGAACTTGACCAAGGTGTAGATAATATATACCTGCGCGTATATTTTCTTTTTCGTTTTCAGGTTTTAAATTTATTGGGCTAATATTATTAATATAAATAAACATATAATGAAATTGGTTTTCAATAGGAGCGTTGGGACTAACTTCTGTAAGTTTTTTTATGCTTCCATCCCCCCATGGAATGGGTTGATTCTTGTTTGAACCTTGTTCGGTAGGGGGTTGCCATACTTTTTGATTTCTAGTCACGAAATAATGTGCTCCGCCGCCGCGGGGATAATCTAATGGATCAGTGCCGCTATGTTGTGGAAAAAATGGTGGAATGTATTCGTTTGCACCGCGGTCTTGCATTTCAGTAGTAAATGTTACTGTGCCAACTTGGTGGTTACCTTCTTGAGCATCCGCTTCGCACCTAGAACCCAATGCTGGTAAAATTAAGTCTTTAATTAAATCCTTGATAAAATCATTCAACAAATATCGTTCTTTTCCGCTTGCAATAACTTTAACGGCAAAAAATCCCATTAAGGTTTTTAAAGAAACTGGTACCCAAGCTAAATTAAATACATAGCTTTGTTCATCGTGCGTGCCAGAATTATCTTGTTCTAGTAGAGGCCCAAGAAGCAATCCAATTCTTCGTTTATATAATCCATAATCCGGAAAAGATGCAATTGATATGGCAGTGTCTATTATATCTCCCAAGTTGGTAAAATAAATTACGTCACCCTCTCCATCATGAGTCGGTTCAGAAAAGGAAGGTTCACCAAGTTCCGATTGTATTTGTTGCGCTAAAGTATCCATTTGATGGGACATGCTAGTGTCCATTTTTTTCATATTTAAATTTTCAAATTTATCTACAACTTGCTTCAGTGGATCAGCTGCTCCAGGCTCTTGGCCGTCATCAGTTCTAACAATTTTGACTGTTCCAGGGCTTAGTTTAATAGCAGCGCTGTTATCCAGCTTACCTTGTCGGTGTTCGGCCATTTCGCCTTCTGATTTAACTTCTTTTTCGCCACTAGTGTTCCAGCCGATATCTTCTGTTTCAACTGGAACAGAGTAAACCCTTTCTTGTGCATACAATGCTTCAAAAAGATTTTGATATTTTTCTTGGATATATGTTCTTCGAAGTGTTTTAATGTAAGCAGTTATTTTGTTGATCAACTCTGTAAAAACCTTATCAGCATTTCCTGTAGACCCTAATGCAGTTTCTAAATTCTCAGGATCATATTTTAGGCCGCGGCGTACCGTGCGCATAAACGGTCGTACCTGTTTTTTGGGTTGGTCGCTTTGGTCAATTGCGTCTTTTTGCTCAGACGTTTTTAAATCTTTCTCGATTGGTATAAGGCCCACCATAGACGCTAAAGATTTTCGGCCGGCGCCCGGACTAGCTGGATTCCATATTAGCCATTGGAGGGCATCTTCGCTAGAGCCGGCGGCAGCATCTAAGGAATTCCTTAGACTTTGATACTGGTTGTTTAAATTTGTATTCAATTGTCCTTTAGCTCCAAATACAGCATTTAATGTCAGCTTATCTCTTTGAACTGCTTTTAAAAGCTTTCTAGCTTGATATAACTTCGTTTCCCAACTCATAAGTTCGCGGCCTTCTTCGTGTGGTAATTTAAATAAATCTAAATCAGGGCTATTGAAGCTACTTTCAATAAAAGCTTTGTATTCAAAGTCTATCAGCAATTCTGGGTCGGCGCCGCTAGATTTTGAATTATATCGTATTGTATGTGCAACAAATTGAAGTCTTAAGATCACTGCAGAATTTCTTAAGAAAGACCTAATCGCTTCTTGTTCTTCTTCATTAAATTTTAACCGACCTGTATTTTCGTTGTTGGCATAAGCAGCCATATCCCAGTCAATATCATCTGGGTCATAACGAACCACCATTTGTATTTCAAAATGATCTTGATTGGGCTTTGCATATACAATTGGATTCCCTTTTACTCCGCCTACAAACGATTCTGCAGTTTTGTAGCAAGAAAGACTATTTTGTATCACACCTGACTCTATTGGGACATCGGCTTGTCCTTCTTTTTGTAAATATTTTGTTGAATAAGAAATTAAATCTTGATAACTCCATGTCAATTCTTTTTCAGTTTTATTTTCGGGTCCTCCAAAAGCGGTGGTTTCGAACTTGTGCTTAAATAAATTAAAAGATGAAAAAGCCAAAGTAAAAGATACATCTTCTACAGTGTTTAGAAGGGCAATATTTTTACCAGCAAACCTAAAAGATAAATCTGTCAACATGGCGTTTCCAAGCACATTCTGCTCATGAAATAGCTCTTCTATAGTCGCCATCGGCCATTCATAAACAGATCCTCCATTTTCGTCGCCAGGTTTAATGTTTTCTCCTAAAGGCATTGGTACTTTATATGCTATGGTATTTGGAGATATTGCTTCCGCATCAGTTTGGTTGACCGTGTCGATTTGGGGAAAGATTTTATAAAGTTCAACGACCGGTCTAAGTTGAGATAAAATGGACGAATCTAAACGAAAAAATAAATCTGCACCATCTTTTTGGCTAAACATAGAAACCATTTTTGCTGGCTCGTGGGCATCAATAACATTTATATGTTCATAAGTGTACACATTGCTGCCAACCAGCTTTCCATTGATCTGATTCAACGATGGCGTTTCGGACCATGGATTGCTGCGGCCGCCGGCGTTTTCGCGACGTCGTCTGCCAACAAAACCATCTTGGTTGTATGTTTTTAATTGTTTGAATATTTCTGCTTTCCAAAAATTTAAAAAACATTGTTCTTGAAATCGGTATCTTTGGCCCTTATCATACGCTGCTAAATTATCGCGATTTGTTGCATTTAACTCACTATGTATTTCTACGGAAGACATGTCTTAATTTTTCCTAATAATATAGTCCATAAGCTTTAAGCACCTCGGTTAAGGGTGTTGGGATATATAGTATTTCACCAACTTTGATGTGTGATTCTGTAGGTTTTTTGTTAAACCAAGCAAGTACCCACCACATTGTAGAATTTTTGTAATATCTATGTGCTAGTTTATAATATTTATCGCCATGAGTCCATGAGTGATGTATAATGTTCAGATTTTTAATCTGAGAAGGAGTTGGATGAGCCAATATTGGTGTTGTATATTGATCTATATAATCAACTCCTCTTTTTATAAAATGTTCAGAATATAATTCATTAGCATTGAAAGCAAGTATTCTTTTTTTATATCTCATAGCCCTCGCACCACTTCGCCATTGACTGTCGTCACGCCGTCGTCAGGATCCTCTTTGCCGGGCCCGCCTCCCGAATCTGACCCCCCAGGATGCAATTTTTTATCAATTTTAACACCATATGGCCAAGATGAATTGTTCCAACCAACGTCCTGATCTATGTCTTCCACAAGTCCAAATGAGTCTCTTGTTTGTATTGGTTTAAACTCTATTGAAATATCAACCAAATTTGGGAAAAGATGATTGCCTGAATGCGTAAACCATTTTCGTTCTGATTTAGGTGCCCTGCGTTTGCTAAGAATATGTACACCTTCTATAAAATTAGGAGTATAAGAAAAACTACTAATATATCCTGGTAAAAGTCCGCCATCATTTCCTTGAATAAGGTTGGCAAATTTTATTCCTATAAAAGTTGACCTTGGAGTAAAATTGCCGCTAGCTCCGCTTGGTTTTAATGTTGGGTACATGCTCTGAGCCAGCCATGAACATTTTCGCAAGTTTAATATTGCTTCTTTTTCATTTGTTGATGGAACTGTCCATTCAATTTGAATTGTCCTTTTAGGCATTGATTGATGAGCTATTGGCACAGATTGATTAGGGTATTGTTGTTCTTGCCAGCCTGGATTAAAATTATCTTTAAAAGATTTAATAAATGCTTTAAAGTCGATCCATGGATTGCTTATAGCTGGGGGTTCATATCCATGTGCCGATAAATTATATATAGTTAACATCGACCAATTGTTTTTATAAGCATATGCTGTTGCGTCAAGATTCTGTTCTTTTGGGCCAAAAAATGACATTTATCCTGCGTTCCTCTGTCGTTCAAATGTACTGCGAACGGTATCCTTGATTTTTCGTGTCAATAAAGTTCCGCCGACATTCACAGTAATACTATCAGTAACTAGTACACCTTCCATTCCACCGGTTCTACCACCTGCAGGAGGAGCTTCGGATGCTCTTGCTGCTCGCACAGCAGATCCTTGAGCATTAACTTGGGCTCCAGTTCGTGCAGCGGCAAGCGCAGGTAAGGCGGAAACCATTCTCGATTCTTTGGTTAATTGTGTTACTGCTACAACATTTTCCTTTGGTATCGCCCTCATGGTGGCGCCAAGTCTCCCCATAGCATTAGAAAATGCATTAACTTTCTTTTCATCTAAAGAGTTGATTGCTCTAGTTAACTCCGTAACCCCAACAGTAACTTGGCCAAAATTTAAATTAGGTGCTGATATTTGACTTGCCATGCCCAAAGCTCTTGTTAAGCTAACAACCCGTCGATCATTAAGTGAATTAATTCTATTTGCTAATGTGCTAATTGCTGGTGCTGCTTTTCTTGCATTTTCTCCCATCGCCCCTAAACCTTGAGCGGCAATTGAGGGCAAATGAAACGCTGCTGGTGATTTTTCTTCTCTCAGTTTGCTAGAAAAATAAAGCCAGGCGGCTCCAGTAGCCAATAATAATGGCGCCATGCCTATTAAAGAAGTTCCAAGAGTTCCTAAAGCTGTGGCTGCGCCACCAGATGCTGCAGCTAAAAGTCGTGTTTGTACTACAGCCGATGAAATAGAGTTTACAAAACCAACTATTAATCCTGCAGTAACCATCCCTCGCAAACCAAGATCTTTCATTAGACCTACCAGATCGCGAATAATACCAATAAGATCTTTAGCATAAAAACCTGCATCTTGGAAAACGCGTTTAATTTGATCAAATATATTAACAACACTGCCGCCCATTTGTATTAATCTGCCTTGCATTTCAGCTTGTCTTTCTTGTGCTTTTGTTAGCTCTTCAACTTTTGCCATGTTGCCTTGGAAGAATGCTGCAGCTATATTCATGTCTTTGAAACCTGCAGCTGCAGCTACAGCTTTTCTCTCCCATCTGCCCAAAGATTCCCAACTTCTATTTGTTGCATCTAGGCCTGCACGTAACAAATGTAATCTTTCGCTTTCGGTGGCATTCAACATTTGAACTGAATTAAAATATGCACCACCTAAAATTGCATTTAATTTTGCGACATTAGATGCTGCATCTTCAAATGTATCAAAACGTAATGCAATGCTAGTCAATGTGTTCATTTCAATGCCTGTTGTTTTAGCAATTGCTGACAGGCCTTGTAAAACTTGCGTTGCTCTTGGTACAGAGTATTGAGCCATAATATCTATTGCTTGAATAAAGTTTTGAGTCATACGAACTGGTGTTTCGCCAATGGCAACTGCTGATCGATAAAGACTATCCAACATCGATGGACCAGTAATACCAAATACTCGCATTGATTTGTCCATGATGGTGGCGGAGTCATCAAAAGATATACCAAAACGTTTTGCTGCTATAGCAGCGCGATCCATTTCTATCCTTTGAGATGGAAGCAAGCCTGAATACGCACGTGCAATGGAATATAATGCGCTTTGTGCTGCTTGCAATTCATCGTAAGATGCTGCCATGGCTTTTATTTCTCTGTCTTCGAACGCAGCGGATAAACCTGAAGCAAATTGCTTTGAAGCTCCAGTTGCACTTCTTAAACCAACGTCAGCACGATCAATTTGAGTTATCATTGTGATGGTGGTTTCTTGGACTTTCATTAAGGTTGAGCCAAGTACATTACCAAATGAAGCGACATTCGACAATGTACTAGCTAAATTAGACACCGATTCCATCAAACCATTAACCATGCCGCGCGCTCTTACTGCTGCAGCTGCAGTTTCTGCCATAGAGCCAGCTAAAGTTTGGCGCCATTTATTATCCAAGCCAAAAAGCATTGTCATAGCGCTTTGCGCTGCTTCAGAAGACTTTACTTTTGCATCAGCATACTGCATCTCTGCAGTAATATTATTTATTGATTTTTGTCGATCAACGTCTTTCAGTTCTATTTGTTGAGATTGAAGCCTTAAAATTTCTTGCCTAACAGAAACTTCTTTTCTTGTAAGTACGCCAAGCTGTGCTTGATAATTTGCCGCAGAAGTGCTAAGTTTGGCCAGTTGATCGTTGACTCTTTGCAACTCTGCTTCTGATTCTCTCAGTGCTTGTTGATTTTGATAATGCCCTGTTGTAAGCTTGGCTAATTGATCTTGAAGGCCGACTCTATACTGTTGTAAAAGTAAATTTCTTTTTTCTTCATTGTCAAGAGCCTGGCCAGAAGCTTGCGCTTCTTTAAACTTTAATTCTACAAGGCTCTGAAAGGCGGCTAGCTCTTCCCGAACTCGGTCTGTTTTCTGTGCTTGAGTTAATTGAAGTGCTTGATCTTTATTTATAATATCTTCTAAAATAGCTTGAATATTCTGCATTACCGCAGCATATTCTGCTAATTGTGTGGGATCAAAACTGTCGCCTTTGGCCATTTATTTTATATTCCTTAAATTATACGAAGGGCCACAAAAGGCCGGTTGCTCTTTCAAAATTTTCAACAGCATCACTAAGGAGATATTTTGCTTCTCTTGTGTTGTCATCATCCATGCCAAGTTGCAAATATTTGTCCATGTATTGATGTTCTGCTTTAAGACAATTAACAAGAGAAAGAATTTCTTCATCTGTTCCAGAAACAATTAATTCAAATTTTTCAGTTGGTTCTTTTTGTAACATATCTCTATGCACACCAGGCTGTTGTTTGTCTTCTGGTGTTAACTCATTTTCTTCAGCTTCTGCAACCATCTTTGTATATTCATCTGGTGATGGAATTTTGCCAAACATTCTTTTTAAAACAACTTTAAGTGTTTCTCCAAACATTGCCAAAAAACTTTCTTGTAGCTGGTTGCTCTTTAATTTATAAAAATTAATTTCTGGTGGTCTTATCATTGCATAGTTCTCCCTGTGCTAATATAAATAGTTAGATTTTTTAAAATAATAAATAGATAATTCGTGGGGGAGCTTTATTTGTTCTTTTGAGATTTTTCGTAATCTTCTCTTTCTTTTTCAAATTGTTTTATTAATCTTTTTGTGAACCAATTTCTTAACCCAATTGGTAAATTATAAGCTTCCATGAAGCCCCAGCCGCCATAATATTTTAATAAAAAGAATTGTTCATACACTGATTCCATGTATTTATCACTTAGGCCAAAAAAAGTCCGTCGTAAACGGCACCTCCATGTCCATTTCTGTGGAACAACTTTGGCATTTAAAATTTTGAGTCAACTCAATGTTTGGCACTAAGTCTATATATGTATTTCTAAGGTATCGTGAATCTTTAGCTAACATATTATCTACGAAAGAATATACTTCTCCACGGTCTGTAACGTTATTAACAGAAACAATGAAAGATTTCATTTGATCAGTGACTGAATTGTCTAATAGATTATGTTGTTTTTTCTTTTCAGAAACGGCCAAAAGTCTAGCTTCGTCTTCGCCAGTTAAAAATCGAACTTCGACTTTGACTTTGGATGTCGGCAGTTCAATTGTAAAAGCACCATTTTTAGTTGAAGTGGCTAAACTTTTTTTAAATTCTTTTGGTTTAATATCTTCCAAGTTAAATTCGTGGCTATTAAGACTAGTACAATAAGGACATTGAATTTTAGTTTCATATAGATCCCCATAAGCGGATATTCTTGCTCTTATCATTATTGCATTTTTATCGCCTACAAGAAGCTCGGCAATGTTTATTGTTTTATCAACAATAAGGTTTTCAAGTAACCTCTCAATTGCAACGCCCTTTTTTAATAAAGATCTAGATGTTAAAATGTCTTCGTCTTTTGCTGTCATTTGTCTTATTTCAAGATGTTCTTTATTGTGCAAAGGATGGTCTTCAGGGTAAAATTGACCTTTAGATGGAAGCTCCACAAAATCTGTTGGGGCTACAAAATTTAAAGCATTCGAATTGTTACTTGTTGTTTCAACAAGAGAAGGCGCAGAATCAACTTGGGCAACAGCCCCAAAGCGTTCTTCATTATTTCTCATTTATCACCTCTATAAATATAATTTTTTTAATAATTTACACGAACTATTTTATCCATAGTGTTTAAAAAACTATTATGGTCCAAGTTGTGATTTGCTTGACGGGAAGTTGGCATTTCCTGGTACCGTCCCATTAAGCAAGGGCCAAGGATCATTCTTAGTCCAGACTTCTGCCCAGTCAAATCGAATAGTCAAATTTATGTTCATAAGGTCATCACTGTCATATGATAAATCGCTAAACTTAACATCTTTAATCCATGGATGTACCAAGTCCCATACTTCAACAGAAGCTCCACTGGCGTCAAGTTGTTTAATTTTAAAATTAGCCAAAGCATTAACAGCTGAAGACTTTGACATTGTTTTCAACTTTGTGTTGACGCCAATATTAGGATCATAACCTGCCTGTTCTATTAAGTGCAAAATCGTTTTTGTCCCATCTGGGCTAAGGGGATCGACCAAAACAACATCTACTGTATTCCACTCTACTCTGCCTGGATAATAATACGTGTGGTTAAGAAATCTATGCGAAGTTTCTGATATGGAAAAGCTTGGTTTTGAAACAGATTTAATTGCATAAGGTTCAATCCGATTAATGATGGCAATCCATCTATAAGCTCGCTTAGTGTCGAATTTTTCTCTGTCATTCCAGAAACCCATTATATTAATTCTCCTCGCATAATCTTGCGTGTTCTATTAGTAAATAGTACTAATATTTTTTTTTGTTATCTTAATCTTCAAATGATGCACCAGATCTTGTAATAATAAAGTCTAAAGCAATAAATTCAATGGCTCTAGCCGGTTTCAAGAATACTTTTGCATACATAATATTTCTATCAATCAGTTCTGGGGTCGTAGTAGACTCATTTAAAACTAATTTATAGTCTGCTAATCCCAACCTAGCTTTAACGCTACCTAGCAAGGCATCTGCCTGTGCTGTAAACGAAGACCAAGTTACTTCAAGGTTTGGTTCAAACAATGTTGTCGATGCAATCCTAGAAATTTCTTTTTTCAGGAAAATTAGCAAACGTCTAACATTAATCCGGTCTAGAGCTGATGGCGTTAGTTGTAAAGTCTTTTGACCAAAGATAACGATGCCTTCAGCAGGAAATGATGCAATTGGATTAATATGGACTTCATAAAGCTTATCTCTTTGTTTTGACGTTAATTGTTGATTAACTCCAACAACTGGCACTCCTCCTGCTCCTGTGGCTGTTAGGCCACCACGAGAGAACCCAGCTGGAGCAAACCAAACATCTCTAACCTCATCGCTGTAGGCCATAGCACCTAAAGCAACTACAGATGGAGGGGCCCATAAAATACGATTATTCCGCGTATCTTTAATTTGCACCCATGGATAATATGCAGCGCCATAACTTGAATCTATTGCACGATCCTTCATTGCCCTTACCGCGATATCTACATCACCTTGATTCTCCATATCAGTATTGTTATTTTCACCGGTAGGAGTAAAATCATTTTCAATATCGATAATAGCTAAAGTATCTGCACGTGTTTCAGCTTCTCGAACCAATCTAGCAGTTAAATTTTGATTAATAATCCCTGGCATAGCCAATAAATTACATTCAACGCGCTCGGCGTCTTTAATAATTTCAATAGCTTTGGTTGCTGAAAAATATGCATAACTACCTTTTTCTGTACTAACAGAAAGGGCGCGAGTATTATTAAATGGTTCTTTTTCTTTTATGTCAAAGCCATCGAATCCACCATATAATACTGTAGTAAATTTATCGTGACCCATTGAAGAAGCCGTCAATAAGAAATTACTTCCACTTTTTGCAGTAATTGATTTTAATGTTTCTGCAGAATTATTTGGAGAATCCTTTCTGCTTCCACTTACATACTGCACGACTGTATCTGTGTCTTCTCTAAGATCATCTAAAGTGAAAAGAAATTGGCATTCAGCATTCTTAGATGTTAAATGGAAATCAATTGTATCTGCAGTAGTTTGATCGGGAAGTGTTTTAAGATAGTCGACAACTCCGGTATCATACCGAACATCATTTGCTCCTTTTCGAGACACATCAACTCCCCAATATGCTTTACTTTGATCAATAAAGCCACCATCAGTGCCTAAGTCTCTCAGAGCAAGGGCGGCAAACTCCATAGAAGCAGTTAACTTAACACCAACGGTATTATCGTAACCAGTCCATATTTCTCCAGAAGCCACGTCCGGACCACTAAGATGGACAGGAAGTGCCTCATTTGCAGAGCTTCTGCTTCCTGTAGCTTCAGAATCCATGCTGGAACCTGCTGTAATAAAAGTATATTGCAAATCAGTGGCAGGAGATGTTGACGCTGGGTTTGTTTGAGGCGCGCCGCTCGAACCGCTAGTAAATGTAAATTTTCTATATCTTGGAGGCCCATAACATCCAAAAGGAAGAAGATCTTTAGAATATACCCCTTCGTTTGTTTTTACACGAACATAACGAGATTGATTTTCATAATTTCCGCCAACTTTCAAAAGCTTTTTGGCCTTATCATAACTGGTTTGTTTATCTCCAATTTTGCGAGCAATATAATTTGGAGAAGACGCATTTAAGTTACAATTTGTATATTTTTCAAGGATCTTTTGATTTTTATCCGTGTCATCAATGGATCGAATAGTAACAGTAAATGTTGACCAAGTTTTTTCGTTTTTGGCCGGACGGATATCTTCGATTGATATTTTAAGGTTATTTTGGTTCCATTCTGAACCGGCATCTAAAGATACAAACTTAAATAACCTTTTGGTTCTTTGTTGGTCAAGAAGATCAAATCCTGCGGGATCTGCAGATGTGTCTTGAGAGACAATCCAGCCAGTTTCAGAAGGCATATGTTCTTTTGTTTGTTTAGCATACTCAGTTGAACCGGAAGCTAATTGAACCAACAAACCCCAACATGAATTAGATGTTGTGTTGTTCACTAAGAGATCCTGTACTGATCTTTCAAAAGTTTGACCCAGCCAATAGCTTGTTGTACCTTGGGAATAAATATTAGTGTTGACCAGTTGTGGGTTAGTGTTAAAAGCTTTTCGAATATGACTATCAGAATCAGGATCAAAACTAAAAGCAGTTTCCACAACAGTATTGTGGGAAGTATCTTTAATAACGGCTTTCCATGTAAGGTTGTCAGTATTTCCTATCAAAACTGAGCTTCCGGAAACAATTACAGGTGCAGGTGCGCTACCTGTTTCTGTGCCTCTAAGGGCACCTGAAAGGAACATGTACCCTTCGTTTATGTACCAAACCGCAGCAAGAGAACCCGAAGATTCGATTTGTGAATCCTTGTTGCCGCCAGTAAAGTCAGTTTTAGTTATGTTGGTGGAATCGCTCAATGTAATGTCTCTATCCCCATCAGAACCTCTAATTTTTTGAGTCAAAGTTAATATTAATCCAGCACTATCTTGTTGACAAATAATAGATCCATCATGGCCATTTGCACATTCGATGGCGGACTGGAGAGAGTCGACTATCGCGGCGGCGCCTCCGGACGCGCGCGCGAATTTGGGCGGATCTACGGTTAGATCGGCGGTGTCGTCAGCAGTATATGCCTTGCTAAGGCCCTTACTATCAATAATTGTGATGGTCATCGCATCATCCAGCGTACCGGCAACTGTTATAGCGGCAGTACTGCCAGTACCCAAGGAAGCAGAGGGCATAACAAATAAGCCATAAGCTCCGCCTTGTGAACCAACTAGATTTTTGGTTCGATACCCGGCGATGCCATGCAGTCCAATTGAATCGTTACTCCAGCCATCGTGTGAATCATGGTTGGAGCCCAATAAGCGAATAAAGGTTACAGGGTTGCTATGTTTTAAATAAGCCTGGGCTGCATATGCAGCATAAGTAGGTCCATTATAGTTGCCTTTTCTCCAAACATCATCAACTTCTCCACCAGGAATCGGGTTACCAAATGTTTCTACAAATTCAGCAAACGAACTAACAGTTGTAGGTCTAAATCCTGGTCCTCTTTCTGATCGGCCAATAATAACTGGCCCCATTCTTGCTGGCAAACTTTCTAATTGTGACTGGTCAATTTCATTAATAAAAATTCCGGGCGAAACAAATCTAAATTTTTTAACTGACATCCTGTTGAGTCTCCTTTTGGCTTATGATAAAAATAAACTATTTTCTTCTATAAATAGTAATGAGAAATTGCAAAGTCCATTACTTTTATGCAAAATAAGATTTGTCATGACTTCAAACTATTATTCTATTTTATTTGGAAAATTTTCTAAACGCTCTACGGTATATTTCCGTTGCTGTTCAGTCAAGTGTTCTTGAATGTCTCCAAATATGATTTGTTCTCTGGGTATTTTTACTTCAACAGGGTTTTCAGTTATAACCATTTTTGGTGTTTCTTGATTTTCATCTTCGCCTAACAAGTAGCCTAAAATCTTTATATCTATTTTTGTTTCATATTTTCTTTCTTCTTCGCCCATGACGGCCAAATTATTACTTAAAGCAAAATTGCCCTGAATGAAGCCCTCATAAAGATGACCATCGTTTCTTACGGCAAAATAATTAATGGCGCCAGTTTTTGTCGCGAATGGTGTTACTAGTTCGTTCATTTGTTGTTGATACTCCGTGCGCAATGTTATTGTATACATCGCTTCAACGTAAACTGGCATTGGAATTGATATTGTCTGATAGACGACTTTTTTGTTATCTCTTGGAAAATTAAGTTGTTTTTCTTGTCTAAGAGAGTCTGCATTAGCAAAATTAGATGTTTTATCTTGGTTTATTCTTCGTGTTATAGATATGGAAGCGCCTCGTTTGTTTCTATCGATGTTTCCCCAAAAAACACCTTTTCTATTTGCATCTTTAACAACTGAGGTGCGTTCAATTGTGATTAAGGGAAGTATCAATGTGCCGGTACCGTCTCTTATATCTTTGTTATTTTTAATCTGATATGTTCTTTCGGCCGAGGTCCAAATAATTGGAACCTTTTTTCGGCCTTTATTTGTTGTCGTTCTTAGGTCTAAACCATCAATATGTTTAAAAAGAGATGTGTCAATTGACTCTAAAGTCGATGGGACTATAGGATATTCTTTACTTGGCATCAAAGAGCCCTCTTCTGGATTTAATGCAAGTCGCTTCTATTTCCATTTTATGGCCAGTTTGGCCGAATAATTGTCTTGGTTCATTTAAAGTGGTTATTTCATAATGCGTGTCGCCGTATAAAATAAAATCCCCTTCTCTAACAAACAAATCTTGATCTTCAGTTAGCCGCCTTTTGTGAAAATGTACGACAATGGAAGATTTCCTATCAATTCCCATGCTTGTTGTTTCAGTGGTATGACCTCTCCAAACAATCAAGGCATAAACCCTAATTGGGGCCAAAAATGTTTTTTCTATTGCCTCTCCATATAAAGAATGAAAGTTGGTGTGTTCTAAGCTTATAGGGTAATATAATACTTGTTGACCTATGACTCTTTCAATAAGCTCGTCGTTGACTTGTTTAACGAGATCTCGTTCTTTTTTGCCAACAAACATTGGGGGAGGCGGTTGATTAGGCTGTGTCCATTTATTGCTTGCCATTTTTTATTACCCCATTGCAATGGGCACAGGATAAGGAATTTTACTCTGCACTCCCATTGCCGTTTCTGTCATGCCTGCATCCTTTTCAACCAACTTAGCGTATGTAAGTTCATCTAGTGTTGTTTTTAATTCTTCTCTTAATTTTTCTTGCTCTGCTTGACCTTGGGAAATTAAATCGCCGCCGTTTAAAGTAACAGTTTCTCCAGGTATAGGAATAGAGCCAAATTTGCTTCGGACTTGTCCTAAAATTTCTTTACTTAGCGCTAAGGCAAACCTTCTAATCCATTGTTTGCCGATAGCATTAATATTGTTATATGGGAGATTTTCAAACGGCAATGTATTCATATTATTGACGCCATCAATGCCATCCTCTTTTTCTGCATCGCGATCCCATATGTTATCTCGTATATAAAATTCAAACCATAATTTGTCTGGTGAACTAGTCACCGGCGCAGGGAACAACCTTAATCTGTTGTTTTTAATCTCATATGAATAATGTGAATTTCGAGTATATATTGCATCTTCAAAGGCCCTTGCTTGAAGTTTATTTTGCCATGCTGGAATGATTTCAAAAGTAGAATCGTCTGCAAATTGACCATAACTAGCTAAATCTCCGACTGTGTTTAAGCCGCCATAATAACCATAAAATCTCCACATAGCATGAGGCGTTTTATACCACACTCTTGTTATATAAGCTTTTTTATTGTTTATTTTATTATGAAATTCTGATTCGTCATTAGTTGCATTTTCTTCGACAATTGTTTGTAGATTATAATCTGGTACACTCGCAGTTAATGCAAAAGAAGCTGAATATATTCTTGTGGTGCCGCCGAAACCAGCATCAGTGGCCATCCCGTCACCAATTCTTTTGCCATAAGAAAATTGCCATTTGGGGTATCTGAGGTTTACTTTGTCTGTGCCGGCGGCGCCTATTCTTTCGCCATCATGATCAAATGTGCCTGTCGCTGCCCCAAGGGCGCTTCCTAAAATATTTTTAGCTTGATGGATGTTGACGATATAAGAATACTCTAGCACAGCTTCTTCATAGGTCGTAAATACACTTCCTGTCGTTATTTCTATATCTAATACGTCGCCACCAAGTTTTTTATAGGTGTATGCAACTTGATTTGCAGCCCCTTCACAAAAATATTGAGAATACATTCCAGAAGTAGTATCAGAATAAATTTGAAAAGGAAGTTCGGTGTTGTTTTCTACATCACCCGCAGAACTTCCGGAAGGAAGCACTATTGTGCTTGTTTGACTGGACGGTGTTAAGGTAGGTACTGCCATTCATTTAGTTCTCCTCGCTATAATTAGTTGGCAGCTGTTTAAAAAATCTAATTTACTTTTTCTTTGCTGGTTTTCTTTTTCTTGCAGGTTTCTTTTTAGAATCTGACGATTTTTTCCGGGGCGAAATTTTGCGGGATCGCTTTTTTGGTTTCGGCTCGGCTGTGGCAGATTCGTCAACTTCTTTTATAATAACTTTAGGAACCTTTTTCTCTTCGACTTCTTTTCTCTCTTCAACAACTTCTTCATAAGTCCCAGCAGTTATTGAGATTGCTTCTTCTACTGCTGCTCTAAACTTTGCAAACTTTGCTGCAAACTTTGTTGCAAACTTTTGACTAGTCATCCGACGTCTTGATTTTCCCATAATGAACTCCTTTATAGATATATTATACAACATTATAGTGGAGATGTTAACAAAAAACCCCACATCTTTTGAATGTGAGGTTTGATGTTGTGGAGATTAGGGATTAGCCTTGTACGCCGGCGTCCGCACTTATGTCTAGTGTGACTCCACTAACATAATATTTATTACCATCACAAATAAATTCATAATGGGTTCCACCTTTAGCCTCTCCGTTAATCTGAAGGTAGTCAGCATTTTCATCTTGTAAATATTGCCCCGCATCTGCCTGGGCTTCGCCAACCAGGATGATTATTAAGTCAGCAACAAAAGTTGATGCCCCGGCTGCTCTAATCTTAATAAGGCAATTGTCGCTACCACCATCCAAAACTGTGGTTTTAACGATAAATTTGCACCACCAGCCAGCACCAGCTTCAGATGGGTGCGGAAGAGAGTGTGTGATGGTTTCGCTGTAATCAGTACCATCCAACATGAAAATAGTTCCACACGCTCCGGGTTGAATCTCTGTGGCGGTGGTTGTTAAGGCGGTAATCTTCTTTCTATCCGCTGAATATCTTCCTAATTTGCTCATCTTTTTAAATCTCCTTTTTGACTTGGGCTATCCGCCTTATTTCGTTTCATTTATAAATAGTATCTACTTTTGGAATAATCCTTAAGAAACAAAAAAACCCGCCCCAAAAAGGGGCGGGCTTCTTTATTAGCTATTGTTAGCTATTGTTTAGCTAGCTCCACTCTCACCGAGCAGGCCGCGAACAACTACCAGACCATACATATCAGGTCGAACCATCTTCTTAGCGTAACGAGTCATAACACCCTTACGCGGTACGAAGTCTTCCGTACCAAAGATAGTGGGAGTAACCTGCAGCGGTACATAAGGAGCGTAGACATAGCCACTCTCCAAGAAGCTACCACCTTTACGGCCAACCAACACAAGATTACGCGGGAAGTACGGATCAACGTACACATCCCACTTCTTGCTAAGATTGCCAGCTTTAACAGCACCAACAGTACCCTTGTCATCGTCATGGGTAATATTAGCACGGAATCCACTAGTAAACTCAAGAATATTAGCAACCTCGGGGCTAGTCACAAGGAACGTAGCTCCGCCGCGAAGAGTTTTACGGTGAATCTGTGCGGAGACATCATTAAGAGTCTCTACCAGAGTCTCGTACCACTCAGATACGGTACCGGTAAAGTCCGGAGCAGCTGCTGTTGCGCCAATCTCAGTACCATTTGTGCGATGCAAAAACAAACCGGGCGAACGAGACCAGTAATACGTACCAGCTTTTGCACCTTGAATGAGGTCGTTAAGAATCTCACGGTCAATTTCAAGAGCAATGTGCTCAGAAAGAACTGACGTAAGCTCAACTTCTGCGTCAAGGTTGTGGTAAGCATTAAGATCTTGACCAAGTTCCGGCGACCACTTAGCTTTAAGCTTTTTAGTGATTGCCGTTACTGCAATTGAATCGACTTTGATGTCGATTTCTGCAATGCTATTTTTAATACCGCCGGCGCCGACATTGCCAGTAGAAGGAGCCGGTTCCTCAAGTCCCCAAGAGCTGTCACCAACAACTGCGCCAACAACGTTGGGAGCAGCCTTGAATTTATCAACAATGGGGTACACAATAGTGAAAGCGTTGCCATTCACACCCGCGTCTTCCGCGTCAATGAAAACAAGAGCAAGGTTGCCATCGCTATCAAAGTGAGTCAAACGACGAACGTGCGCTGCGTTTGAATTGGTTGTTGTATTTGAAGCACTAACTGCAGTCAAAAGGTCGCGATTCAACTGGGGCAAATCCGTGAGGACAAACGCTTTGGTCATCTGAATAACAGTCACTTTACTTGTGCTAGTGCCGGCCAAAAGATCCGGGTCATACCTAAGAAGCTTTTTCTGAGCGTCAGAAAGAGCACTAAGAGTGACGTTCTCACATGACGTTGTGGCATGTTCTTGCACGTTGGCCGCGACTTTAGATCCGGTCGGAGATGAATACGCATTGGCGAGGTTATAAAAACCACCACCAGTCTCCAGGATATCAGTCGCACCACCGGTCAATTGTTGACCAACGACGCCACCACCGTAAACCGATTTACCAGTCCACTGTCCGGACCCACCGCGGTCGTCTTCATACGTAAAATCCAGGAAAAAGATCAGACCAGAAGGCAAGCTCATGGGCTGAACGCTAACCAAATCGTTAGCAACAAGTCCACCGAAAACACGGCGAACGATTGGGAATGCGACGGCTGCAAAACCTTCAACATCTCCAGCGGCCATTGAACTGGCCTCGCGCAAAAGCTCCTTTGCTTGATTTTCAAGCAATCGAGCCATTGTAGAACGACCGTTTCCATTCAATCCTTCAAGAAGACCAGTATTTTCCCATTTGGTAACTACTGCTTCGCCTTCTTTTCGGAGATCACGGCTAACAAGCCCTTCGGTTAATTTATCTAAAACAGACATTTTTTAATTCCTCCTTATAATATATTAAATCACTTAATACCTGCTAATTTTTGCATCCTATCCACCAAAGTTGGATCGGATTGCGTTTCCTCGTGGTTACGAGGTAAAAAAGCTGAAGAACGTCTATTGATTGCTTCGTTCAGTGATTTTGGAGCGTCGTGTTTAGACTTTGCGCCAGCCACTGCACTTTGAAGAGCTTCAAAAATTACTTTTGTTTCCTCAACTGTGCCCGCCTTTTCAATAGCTTCGACAATTTTATCTTTTTGCCGCTCATTCAAGGAGTCGCTAGTTAAAGTACGGTTTGTGTAATGTAATTGTGCATTACGCACATTAACCTCGTTAAGTTTCTCTTGGGTTTTAACGAGTAATTCTCTAAATTTTTCATTTTGTTCGTGTAGTTGCTCAGCTTGTTGATAAAGCTGTGCATAATTTTGCTCATATGTTTGATGCGATTCATAAAGCTTTGCGTAATTGTGTTGATAAGCTTGAAGTTGTTCATTCTGACGTGTTAATTTTATCTTACCGGCGGCGGCCATTGGATGCACGTACGGGGCGGTGCCATACGCTTCGGTTCCAGAAGGTTCTTCTCCAGTTGTATGTACCTTGGCTCCCGGTGGAAGACTCTTATCAAGTTTCTGCGCACGTGCGTGGGCAAGGGCGCGCGCGTACGCTGACTCTTCAAGATCTTCAGCTTCTTCGAGGTCTTCGTCTTCCTCAAGTTCTTCACCTTCGTCGATATCTTCGGTCTCTTCGTAAAGATCCTCATCCAAATCTTCGCCTAAAATGGCGGCAAGAACAGACTCTTGAATTGTAAACGTTTCTTCACCTCCTTCTGCTGCTACTTCTTCACCGCCGGTAACTTCTTCAGCTACCAATTCATGTACTTGTTTTTCTGAGGGGTTTAAATCATCCATTTTCATCTCCGCTACTAGTTCTGGTAAAGGAATACGAACTGTCTTAACATCGCCCAGATATGCTTCTGGTGTGGCTTCTGTTACGCCTTCTCCTGACCCGGCATCCATTCCGCCCTCCGCATGAGGCGTACCTGGTTCTGCACCCATAGCGCCCATAGGTAGAATGGGCTGGCCCTCTTGTTCCAGAAGTTGGTTGACGGCTTTTTTAATATCGTCAGAATATTTTTCAACGATTGTAGCTTCTGCATTTTTAATCGCGGCCTCTTTTAAGGCTTCAGCATCAATGATTGCTTGATCAAGCATGTTAGACATTTGTGCACTCCTTTAAATAGTTTTCCATAATAAGTAGTCTTTAAAGTCTTAAAATTCCTTATATTATTTGAAATTTATTAACTCAAGAGAGCAGGGCCGACGAGCTTACCCCGTAAAGCTTGATCATAAATTGACCAGCATCATATGTGCCTGCTGTTGTACCACCGTGAGCTAAATATAAATAATCATTCTGAATACCGGTAGCGGGGATCGTAAAAACTACACTCGGTCCAACTCTCCATGTACCACCATTCACCAAAACGTGGTCCATACCACCTACATCTTCGGCGACAGTTCCGTCCGTATCAGCACATAAGTCTATATCTGAATCTCCTGTTGTCGGTGTTTCGATGCATATTATTTCGCCGCGGTGTACAAACCCATTAATTGCTGTAGTGATTCTTGTGAGGTACGCCGCGGAGGCCCCATCTTCTCCGATAACATCATCCGCGTCGCCACTGGATACAATGCTTCCTCCGCCGATATCAACTATCAAAGTTGTTACGACCTCCCCATTGATCTCCGATATATACGATTTTATGGTGGCAGCGTCGAAACCGGATCCTGGAGCAGTGGCAGTGGCAGCTTCAGTTTCAACACTGCCAGTAATTTGTACAGTTGCGCTCTCAGAACCAAGGACAATTGATTCACCAGCGGCGGGCGCGTAATAGGCTGGGGAGACTCCTCCAGGAGGAAGCCAAACGCCGGATCCTTTTCTTCTAGCCATACTTTTGTTTTCTACCGTGAGACATGTTAACCCTCTCTGTCCAAAATAAATAGATTTCAAGTTTTCTTTTTGTTTATCTAAAAATAAAAAAACCGGGCCTAAGCCTGGCTTTATTTAATCAAGGCTGATTATCTTATTGAGCCTACTCTAATCCATAATATTCAATGACAACATGCAGGGTGCCTTGTGATGGATCGGTCGTGCCATTGCCAGTTCCAGCATTAGCAACATAAACATAAGCATCATATGTTGTTTTTATTTTCGTATCGCTGATCCATACTTTTTTGTTAACGCCCCCACTAGACATTACGATATCCGATGCAGAGCCTCCATCAGAATCCTCTGTTCCTGTGGCGCCGGCGCCAAGAATCTCTGTTGGCGTCGCGACGCTGCTATCAGCAGCTGTTTCGTTCGTTGCAGATATCGAAAGGTTATAGACTGCGGTACCTAAATTAGAGAGAGTTGAAGGAGCGGCGACGACCCTTGTAATAATTGAATTATTCGGAATGAAAACGCCTTGCATTTGATTTGCCACGGTATTATCACCACTGTCTGCTTTGTTTACCGTAACGTCTTGCGCAACCCTGTGGAAACCTGCTCCAATGGACATGCCGGCTGCTGGGATGAGGGCAATGAGTCTACCGGTACCATTTTCATCATATTCAATAGAAGCATCTTCGTTGGTGCCGAAATATAATTTTTTATTATCTTCCACTCGAAGCGGTTCATTGAATATACTTACCTGATTGGTTGTATCGAAAGTCATCATGGCGCCGGCATTGTAACCAATGGTAAGCCCATCGGTAACTTGGGCGGGTGCCAGGATGCTGATCCCTCCAAGGGCGCCGGAAATAATAAGTTCGTCAGTGCTATCTTCGTCATAGTATATTTTAGCATCTAAGCCAGTACCAAAATAGAGGAATATATCATCTGCCATAGTTAGACCGACGCCGGCTGCGCCGCCGTTACAAAGAAGCGTATTTGTACCATCTTCATCGTACTCTAAAGATATATCAAAGTCAGTACCAAAATATAAACCTGTATCGTCAATTATAGCTACCGATTTGTTGAATTGGGTGTAGTCACTTTGGCCGCCCGCAGTGGAAACTGTCATCCAAGCAGAGCCTCCGTAACCAACTGTTAAGGCATCAGCGGCGGAAGGCAATTGTATGTCAATCCCTCCTAGGGCGCCGGAAATAATAAGTTCGTCAGTGCTATCTTCGTCATAATATATTTTAGCATCTAAACCAGTACCAAAATAAAGATGTACGTCATCCGCCATGGTCATGCCGGCGGCGCTACCATCAACTAGAAGTGTGTCTGTGCCATCTTCATCATATTCTAAAGATATGTCAAAGCCGGAACCAAAATATAGACCAGTGTCGTCAATTATATTTACCCCTTGGTTAAATTGGGTGTAATTGTTTTGGCCGCCGGCAGTGCTCAGCGTCATCCATGCAGAGCCTCCGTAACCAACTGTTAAGGCATCAGCGGCGGAAGGCAATTGTATGTCAATCCCTCCTAGGGCGCCGGAAATAATAAGTTCGTCAGCGCTGGACTCATCATAATATATTTTAGCATCTAAACCAGTGCCAAAATAAAGATGTACGTCATCCGCCATGGTCATGCCGGCGGCGCTACCATCAACTAGAAGTGTGTCTGTGCCGTTTTCATCATACTCTAAAGATATATCAAAGTCAGTACCAAAATACAATCCAGCGTCATCAACTATATTTGCTGGCATGTTGAATTGAGTAAATGTTTGGCCACCGCCCACTGTGCTAACCGTCATATAGGCAGCGCCATCGGCACTAATTGTAAGCGCATCGGCAACGTTTACAGGCGCTTGAATATCAATACCACCTAAAGCGCCAGAAACTACAAGCTCATCGGTTCCATCTTCGTCGTATTCAATATAAGCATCCGGGAGGGCGCCAAAATAAAGTTTTGAATCATCTCCAAGATAAATGGGCATTAATCTTCAACCTCCTCTAACATCATTTTATACCTCTTGTTTGTTTTATTATTCACTACACATATATAGTCTTCTTCCTCGACAATGGTCCAGTCGCCACGATCATTTTTTAAGTGCAAGTCTGCTGTATATACGTTTGCCCAGCGATAAGCTGCGGAGCCCAGATTTAAACTATTATCTGAACCTGGGTTTACATGACCAGAGAAAGTTGCCAATTTATCACTGTCCAGTCTTAACACTTCAGATTGTGAAGCGTTGCCATCGGTCGTGTAAAACAACAAGGCCGCGCCGTTTTCACTTGCGCTCCAACCATCGTCACAGATAGCATCTATTCTTGCGCCAACCGTAATCGTATTCGAGCCATCTTCAGCGCCAGCAAACTCGATTGAGCCTAAGCGATGATCGTCTGCCATTGCGGCGCCGTCGTTAGCGACTAGTCTTATTGCTGCACCTTGTGTGGCGCTTGATGCCGTATCATCCAATAGGGTCAATTTACCTGCGGAATTCAACACAAATTCGTCTGTGACCCCGTAGAGTGCATACCCAACTCGCATGTGAAACTCGTCGGTACTGCCGTCGCAGCCCACCGTCCACTTGGTGCTACTGTTGTCCAGGAAGCTGATACCGGAGTCTGCGTTAGCACTGTTGGCGTTAATCGAGATTCGGTTAACTTCATCAGTGTTGCCATCGACGCCCTCGAACATCGCCATCAGTCCGCTAGTGGTTTGTGCGTCGGTTGTAGATACCTTAAAGGCGCCGTTGATTGTGAAGTTGTCGGTTGTGGCTGTTATATCGTCTGCGCCGATAGAGAGGGTATTGTTGGCGCCGGGCCTAGTATCGATGTTGAAATATGTTGTACCGCTATCTTTAATGGTAAAAGCATTAGTAGAATCGTCTACTAGATGGATATCAAAAGCAACAGAAGAAGACAAAGAGCCTGTGGTGCCTGTTGATAAAAGTTTAAATCCTCCAGAACCTGGATCATTGCCAAAAGTGATTGGCGTGTCATTTACAGCACTAAATTCTTTTTCAACAAACATTCTTTCTTCGCCGATACGCGTCAAAAATGTCATGTACGCCGTACCACTATCTTTAAAAATAAATGCTCCGTGTGTGCCATCTTGTTCGCCAGCATCATCTGCCATGTTAACTTCAAAAGGCAAAGAAGAAGACAACGAGCCTGTAGCGCCTGTTGATTTAAGCTTGAAATCGGCTTGACTGCCAAAAGTAATTGGCGTATCATTGGTGGCATTAAATTCTTTTTCAACAAACATCATTTCTTGGCCTGCGCGAGTTAAAAATGTCATGTACGACGCACCACTATCTTTAAAAATAAATGCTCCGTGTGTGCCATCTTGTTCGCCAGCATCATCTGCCATGTTAACTTCAAAAGGCAAAGAAGAAGACAACGAGCCTGTAGCGCCTGTTGATTTAAGCTTGAAATCGGCTTGACTGCCAAAAGTAATTGGTGTATCATTGGTGGCATTAAATTCTTTTTCAACAAACATCATTTCAGAACCATTACGAGTGTGGAATGTTAGATATGATTGGTCGTTGGCTTCAAAAACAAATGCTGGGTCTGCACCTTGTTCACTGCCAATCTCGTCTGCCATCTTGACGCGGAAAGCGATAGAAGAAGATAACGAACCTGTTGTTCCAGTATTTTGAAGGTACATATCGCTTTGCGCGCCGGTACCAAAAGAAAATCTTTCATTGTCTGGGATGTTTAAACCTTCAGAGGCAGTTAATTGACTAGTTACAGTTGTGACGTCTGTAGCTGCGATACCAAGAGTTACATTATTATCAAAAGTAACATCTTGTTCAAATGTGGCTGCCGCTCCGGCAAAACGAAGTTCCCCTGTTCCATTATTATCAAATTCAATGGAAGCATCTGCGCCGGAACCGAAATATAGTTTAACATCGTCCAAACATGCCGCATTTTTATTGAAAAGGGTGTATCCCGTCATTGTCTGAAATGTAAGGTACGCCTCACCATTAGAACTTATTGTAAGTGCATCGGCAACTCCTTGGGGTGCTTGAATATCAATACCCCCTAGAGCACCAGAAATGATAAGCTCATCAGAACTAGATTCGTCATAGTACATTTTAGCATCTAGACCAGTACCGAAATAGAGGAATACATCGTCTGCCATGGTAAGACCTACGCCTGCTGCGGAGCCGTCACAAAGAAGCGTGTCGGTGCCATCTTCATCATATTCTAAAGATATGTCAAAGCCGGAACCAAAATATAGACCAGTGTCGTCAATTATATTTACCCCTTGGTTAAATTGGGTGTAATTGTTTTGGCCGCCGGCAGTGCTCAGCGTCATCCATGCAGCACCTCCGTAGCCAATTGTTAATGCATCAGCGGCGGAGGGCAATTGTATGTCAATACCTCCTAGAGCACCAGAAATTATGAGTTCATCACTAGTCTGTTCATCGTATCGGATATGGGCGTCTTGCTCGGAGCCGAAATAAAGTTTTACATTATCAATAATTTCAAGGCCTTGTGAAGCAGTTACTTGACTTGTAAAAGTGCTAACATCGCCAGCATCATTGCCAAACGAGGTTGAGCCACGATAAGTGGTCGCATCATGTATAATTGTTTCATATTGATATGCCTTTAACGTGCCAGAGACATTTAGACTTCCGGTAATATATACATCGCCGCCGCCGGCATCAAGAATAATATCGCCATCAACATCTAATGTTAAATCAGCAGCAGCACCACCATCATCGACTGTGGTAATCGTTGTTGCGCCGTTTGCTGTAGTTGCAACTGAAAAATAATCTCCAGTATCAGCAGAGCTTACAACTTTAAGGTCCGTGCCACCATCTGCGCAATTAATGATTAATCCATTGTTTGTGTCGGCGCCAGTAGAAGTAAGCTCCATACCAGTCGCTACTGCTGTGCCATTAGTTCCACCAGTTGCGGTAATTATGGCACCCTTTACAGTAGGTGTGCCTGCATCCGCAGCGTGAGTCAGCGTTGGTGTTACTTGTACGCCGACCATTGTATTTGTGCCATTAGTTGCCGTGGTATTATCTAAGTCAACATTAACACCATAAATGGTATTATTTGATGTAGTAGTTGCTGTTTTATCTAAATCAATATTTAAACCAGTCACAGTCGCTGCAGTCGTATCAGAAAAGTCTTTGTTTAAGTCAATACCTGTAATTCCACCATAGGAACTAACTTTAAGAGCAGTAGCAGCAATCGCAGCTGCGTTGTCTTGGTCAATTGAAACTACGTTTCTTGTGCTGGTACTTGAAGAATCATCCTCGACCTTAATGACTCTACCAGTTGTCATTGAATTTGCGGAGATATATATAACATCTGCTGTTGTCACAGCGTTGGCCGACACATTAATAACATCTGCATCGATATTAGAAGCTTCAATGAGCATTGCCATTGCATCTGTATCGTTGTTGTCGATTAGGAACGCAGCGGGGCCTCCGGGGGCTCCAGAAGCGCCCTGTTCAATTTCTAACAAAGCTTTTGGCTCCGTCGTTCCAATGCCGACTTTATCGGCAAAATATCCACCTTCAGAGGCAGTTAATTGACCAACAAATGTAAATACATCTGCGTCTGAATCACCAAAAATTGAATCGTCGAGCGAATTGCCAAATTCTGTCCAGCTTCCACTGGCATGATCTTTATATACCAATGTGCCATTCGCATTTTGGGAAATTCCAACAACAGTATCTGCATTAATATGGCGGCCCCAACTAATATATGTACTTTGTGAAAGCGCCATAGCGCCTGTTAAATAAAGCGCTGAATCATTAAACATAAAGCCAGCATAATCATCACCAGGTTCAGACATTTATTTACCTCTCTTGTTTCTTTCTATAATCGTGTTCAAACGATGTACTTCTGCAAATATAAATAGTAAATTGATTTTTTTATGAAATAAATTAAGATTATTTTCTACAATCACGTTGCTTTGTCGTGTTTATGATGCACTATTTGCAGGTGTGGCAGAAGCCTCTGTATGGCCTGAGCCAGTTAAGTGATACATTCTACGTGTTGGAATATTGGTTAAGTCAGCCATAATTCTGTATGAAGTCGCACCTACGCTAGTTGTAGCTATATATATTTCTTTACATTTTGCTTTGAACGTGACCGACCGATGGACGCTAGGTACCGAACCTGTGACTGAGCCGATGGTTGCCGCGCGGCTGGGGTCGCCCTCTGTGATGCGGGGATTAACGGCGCCGGATAAAGTAATATAGTGTAGGCCAAGGTACACATTGCTCTCAACAACACGAGCCATTTTGTCCACAGTGCTTGAAAAAGAAGTATGCCCTGAGCCGCTTACAAAGTGTACACGAAGTTCGTTATCTCCATAATTTTGTACTGTGACCTCTCTGGTTACATAAGGAAATTGAAATCTTTTAACTTTATTGGCAGCTTGTGCTTCAGAACCAGAAATCCATGGTTCTCCAGAGACCTGATATGAACCTACGTTTCTTAAACCTACGCTTGGTGCGCCGTGGTAAATCGGCTGTCCTGTTTTTGCATCTGTTGCCATAGTAAACTCCTAGTATTTTCCTTATAATTAGTTCTTATTTAATGTATTTTCCAGTTTTGCCTGCAATTTTTGCAAAACACGTTTTCTTCTTTCTTTTTCTCTTTTTCTCTTTTTGCTTGGCTTCTCATAATACATTCTATCGCGATAATTTTCTACAATTCTTGCTTTTTTACACTTTTTCATGAATCGTTTAACCATTCTTTCGAAAGGCTCATCTTTATATCGTGGTTTAGCTTCAACTATTATTGTTCTTTTAGCCATTATTTTCCCTTTGCTAGTTTTTTCCAGTTGCGGCCGCCGAGATTCATTATTTTAGAGATATCGACGCCGGCGTCATCTGCTGACATGCCCGGGAAAAGACCTTGTGGGGATTGATTATTAGATGGGTTGCCGCTTTCAGTCAATGGGGTTGTGCCTTCAAAAATATCAATGCCGTCGAAGCCTGTGGCGTCTAATAATTTTCTTTTTTGTTCTAGTCCTGCTTTTCGTCTCTCTTCTAACAATTCTCTTTGATTTTTAAAATTAATTTCTTGTTTTTGTTCCATCTGAGCAGTTGGCCGAGATTTATTAACTGTTTGAGTGCCTTTAACCACTTCTGTTATAACTGTAGAAAGTACCCCTTCTTCAAACATTACTTCTTTAATACATTCCTTAATTAAAGGCTTGAGAATTCTTTTAAAATCTTTTCTGTTCATTATTAGCCTTCTAATATATCGTTCAGCGCACGATTAATCCTATCTGCTTTTGTAAAAATATTATCTAAATCTCTTTCTATGCCTTCGCCTATCATATAAGCTCCTGGTGTGGATGGTTCAGAAACAAAATCAAAACAAATAAGCTGGAAATCGTCATTAACATAGGTTTTTCCACTTTTTTCCTTTGTCGACCCTAAGCCTCTTGAAGATATTCCAAGTTTCACTCCTGCTTCGACAAGAGATTTGAGTACTTTTCCAGATGGTGTGTCTAGAACTAGCACCTTCCCCATAACATTTTCGTCATCCCACCATACATTAGTCACAAGGTGAGAAGTGTTTTTAAGATTAACAACTGAGTCATCTGGATGGTCCAGTTCTCCCAAAGCTCTTCTTTCATTTATCAATTTTTGATAATTTTTTATTTCTTTTTCTAAAACTTTACGAGGATACACACGACCGTTGCCGTTAAGAGCATCTGCTTTTTGCATAACTCCAGAAAGGATTATAGCACCATTGGCAACGCGACGTTTTTCTTCTTCTGTTAGGAGGTCTTGGCAAACACCGCCATCACAAAGTTCATAGTATTCTCTTAAAAGCGTTTTTTTTGACATATTATTTTCCTCTTAGAGTGCGGGCTAACGCCCGCACCAGTCACGATCCGCCGCAACACCTACGAACAGGTTGCAGTTTCCATTTCTTAATCAACATTACAGTCTCCTTCATTTTTATAAGTTACCTTAAAACCAAAATCATTTATCAAAACACCTAAAAGATAGCAAGTTCCAGAACTAAGCCACCCCAATATAAGCGCGTTGGCTAACGTATAGTCAAATGTAAATAGTTCTGTCCAATTGTTTATTCCGAATAAAAGTATACCAACCCAAAAACCCATGCACATTGGGCAATGAAATAATTTACCAAAACCATTTAACCATTTTCTTGAGGGGCGTATTTTATTGAAGATTGAACCAAAGACAAGTATTTGAGTTAGACCATATGCGGTGAGAATAAAATATATTAGATCCATTTTTCCTCTTTAAGTTTAAAATCTGGCGTTTTTTTTCGGGGCGGAATTTTGGCAGGTCGCGTTTTTGAATTTGATTTAGTTATTGTCATTTAATGCCTTTATTAATTCTTCTTCAATCACTTGTTTTAGTTGAGACTCGGGCAACGGCTTTGGTCGACCGATATCTCGATATCGCGGGACGTCGGTGAAGCTATGTCCGCGTTGTTCCCACCAACTGGGTTGATCAACCCGTTCGTGTGTCGTTAAATGTTCCTCCGGATTATCTATGATGTTTAATAGCTCTATCAATGCGGGCTTTGTCTTGTCTTCAATCGCGTGTCGAACATCTTCGTCACGATGAAGGTACACAGATCCTGGGTCGAGCCATTTTTCCGGCTCTCCAAAGGACCAGCCGACGCTCTTGCCCTTCGCCCAATCTTTCTCGTCGTCTCTCCACGTCGGCATGGCCAGGCCCCCTGTCAGGCGGCCCTTGCCATAACGCTCATGAAGAAGATCTATCATATGTATAATTGCCAGGACATGCTCGCGAACCTGTTCCACATTATAATCGTCACTTTCTATACTTGACAACGTACTGGCAATTGCTTCTCTGTGTAGTGGGCTGTTGGGCTTTTCTGATACTTTTATGTACGCATCAATCAGGTGTGCTGCATCAGTCCCGGGAGCCTCATGCGCTGCAATGCCCCGGTCGAGTTCTGTCTGTTGGCGCATTAATCTAGATTCAGCTTCTATAAGCGTTTTGATCTCTTCTTCAATCAATTGTTTAAGTTGTAATTTATTCATAGTTTAAGCCCTATACATTCCTGTAAGTCCATAAGCAGCAGTGCTTCCTGGCCATCTATTTTGTACACCTTTTCTAGGTTGGTGTGTCTTCTCTGCCCAATCCAAATCAGTTGAATTTTCATCGTCTGGTTCTAGCATCCAGTCTTCAACGTCATCTTCATATTTTTCTTCCCGATCATAAAACGGCTTTTCTTCTTCAATAAATTTAGCAACAACATAAATTGCAACTTCAATTGGATCAACTTCTATGTCTACAGGTGGTTGAATGTTTGCCTCTAAGGAACCATAAAGGTTTCCGCCTTGTGTTGAATCAAAAACAGTTACACCCTTTTTAGAAAGAAATTCAAATAACCTGCTTTGTGAAGCATAAATGTGATCTCCCATTTCTTCTTTTGGAAAAGAAATAATTTTAAGCATGTGTGGCATAATCACTATATCTATTTCTGGATGGTCAAATATAATAAAACTACCATCAAGCGTTTTTCTAATTTTAAGATCTACGGTTGCTTGTGGTGGCTTTTGTTCTTCGCCGGGAGGCATCATCCCTGGTGGGGCACCTTCTGGTGGTGCAATTCTAATATCGAAATTTGGCATTAGTCCTGTGTCTCGTTTGTTAAAATTTGCATTTTTAATACTTGTGTCAACATCTCTTTATTAAATGGTTTATTTTTAAAACTCTCGATTACATTTAATACTTTCTTTGTTTTTTCAATCATATCAGGATCAGCTTTTATTTCTTCTTGGGTGAGCGACTTATTAATTAAGTTCTTTAGCCTACTTAATTCTTCGTTTAAAAATATTTTTAATTGAATGCCGTTATCATCAAAGGAAGTGATGTATTTTTGCAAAAGCTTTTTTTGTTCTTCCAGTAAAGTGCCACTATAAGATTCATTAAATCTTTTAATAAAGGTTTTATAAACTAAATTTGTGATAGGCGCTTGTTTGTCTTCGTTCAAGCATTCAGAAGAAGTTAGCTTATTTAATAATTCTTTTTCTAATAAGACTTTATTTTTAACAGAAACGTCATTATTAAAAATTTGTGAAATTGTAGCAAGACTTTTATAATTTGGAACAAAATTAGAAAAAACATTTTTTGATAAATTTCTATTAATTTTTGATATAAGTTTGCTTTGTTCAATAAACAACTTCTTTTTATCTATTTTTTGATGTGCTTGTTTAGATTCTTGAATTAATTTTTCTGCGGTATAAGGATCTAAGTCTCTAATTTCGTTTAATGTTTTATAAAGTTCTAATTCTTTTGCCAGTTCAGTGCCTTGTATAAAGTACTCTTTAATCAAAGATGTAATAAAATTATTTCTTTGTGGCTGCTTCTTAATTACACTTTTTGCTATTTCGCGGACTAAAGTTTCATATAAAAATGCTGTATTTCTTTTTTTATTGTGTTTTGTTTTCATTTTCATTTTCATTGTTTTTAGAATCTAACTCCAATATCAAATTTTTAATCTCTTGATTCGCTTCTAAAATTGATCTTTCCTGTTTCTCATAATTAGTCTCATTTTCTTCATAAATCGCATTTTTGCCTAAACCAAACAATTCCATAGCACCTTTAAAAAGATTTCTTTGTGTTGAGCTTGCTACTTCGTCTGCCCATTGGCCTTTATAATGTCTTCTTCTGGCACCCATATCTCTTTTGTCATACGTAACAGGCTTATACCATTTCCCTTTAGATTTAGAAGTGGTTGTAGCCTTTGGTCTGCCAAACGCATCTTTCTTTTTTATTTTATACCAGTCTTCTTCATCACGCTTTCCCGGCGATGCAATAAGATTCGTTTCTTCGGGGCCTTCTTCTGCTGCGACTTCTTCACCTTCGCCAGCTTCTTCTTCGGGAGTGCCGGCTGGTAATTCTTCTGGTGCGCCTTCTTCTGCAGGTGGTCCTGCGCCTTCTTCTGGTGGTGCGCCCGGGCCTTCTAAGCCCATTCCGCCGCCTGCTTGTTCTGCTGCACCAGCCATTTGAGCCATTCCAGCTTGAATAACTGTTTCAAGAGCTGTTTGGAATTTGGCATCAAAGAACATCTCCCTCTGAATGCGAATAGCTGTTTCATCTGATACTCCAAGAATCTTTTCCCAGACCCATCTTTTGCTAAAGTATCCTTCAGTTGCCGCGCCTGCTGTATCAAACTTCATTCTCCAATGTTCAAGCTCTTGCAACTCCGCCAATTGTGAAGGATTGTTTAGAGATAAACTAAACGACACTAAATCATCAGCCCTAAAACCAAGTGTGTAAAGGTGCACAATACCAATTTTTTCAAGCTCAGTAATTATTGATCTTTGTAATCTTTGAATTGTTCTTGCAAAACGAATGTCTTTTTGTGCTAACGTTGTTTTATCTTCTTCGCCGCCTTCGCCACGTGCAAGATAAGATTGAGGTATTTTTAATGCTGAAAATAATTTGTCTCTTAGATATTTAACATCATCAATATCTCCAGTGTAAGTCCCGCCAGGAAGTGATTCTACTTTTGTACTTTGTACTCCTCCGCGCACAGGAATAAAATAATCTTCGTCAACGCTCATTGGATTATAGCGCAAATCAACTCGTCCAGTGTCTGCATCTACAACTTGATTACGTTTCATTGAAGTAATGGCTTTCTGCATATATTGTTCAACATCCTGTGGATTGATTCCGCCAACATCAATATAAAAAACTCTTCTTTCGGGAGAGCGCACAATACGATAAGCCATCATTGCATCTTCAAGAAGGGTTAACTGGCGCCAAATTCTTCTTGCGGGTTCTAAAACAGAAGTACCATATGGAGCATATTTATCATTACCTAATATTCTAAAGTGTGATATCTGCCAGTTCTCCAAAGTTATGCCGCCGGTGTTCCATTGAAATTGAACATAATTTGGATTTGTTTTATCTTCGCCTTCTAATCTTTCTACCTCTTGTGAGGGCAGACCAATTACATTTGTTACGCCGACTTCAGGATTTAAGTCTAAGTAAAGAAAAAAATCACCATATTTACACATCGTGCGACACCAGCCAAATAAGTTAAATTCAATATTTAAAATATTATAATATAAACTTTCTAATATGCCTTTAATTTCTTCATTTGTGCTTTTAATTGTTAACATTTCGCGTATATTATTAGATGTAGTCATTTCGTCTGCGTAGATATCTAATGCAGAAGCAATTTCTGGAGTGTATTCCATTTGATCAAAATCAACATAGCGTTGATTTCTATTTTGCTGCGACATAATATTTGCCGACAAGTTATCAAAGGGATTGTACGACAACCTTTGAAATTTCTGCCCTGCGACATCTTTAAATCTACTGCCATATTTATCTAGCCTTCTTCTAGAAAGCTGGCGTGTTGTTTGAGAACGATAGTTAATTATCGGGCCAGAAAAAAGTCTTGTTAACTTCTTAAATAGTGGCCACGTTGCGTCCTTTGGGTTTTTATTTCTATTCGCCATATTTTATCCTTTTAATAACCATAAATGTTCTTTATATAGGTTTTCAGCTTCAGTTCTTTTTGTATCCAATTCTCGTGCTTTAGACCTTCCAATCATCCCTGGTATGCTGGTGTCTAAAACAGAATCACTTCTCATTATAGCACCCAACATGGCCTTTTTATAGGCAGAATCTCTTTGATTTTCTATAATTGCAGTATCTCTTACCCAACAACCTATTGCACATGCCATAGTTAAATCATCATTATATCCCTTTTGTGCTTCTGGGCGTCCATTATTCCAAATAAAAATATCTAATTCAGATCTAAACCTTGAAGAATAAATTGTTATAATTTTATTTCTTATAAACTCTTCAAACTTAGCTACTAAGAGAGGGCGTGTTTTAAGAGAGGTTGTAAACCCGGCAATCGTTCCAGTTCTAGATTCCGCTGTTAGTTGATCAACATATTCATGGCTAGACTTAACTGAAAAATATATATTAGGATAAACTTTTTCTATCAACTTATCCAAAACAGTATATCCAACAGAGTTGTTTTCTACAACAACCATACAATCTCCGTATTCATGCCCTGCATTAAAAACTATACCAGAAAACATATCAGGAGTGACCTTTCCTTGATATTCTGCTATAATTTCCATAGTTTCTAACTTGAATATATGAAAAACAGAATAATCATTACCATCACCTCTTGCGACATCGGCAGAAAGTAGATAAGTATTTTCTGGATTATATTCTTCCCATATCCAGAAATTTCTATCAAAACCAGTTCTATATTTTGGTGGTTTAATCTGTGCATTGATTCTTGCGATGTCGTCTGGGTGTATAACAGTGTCGCCAGAGGCATTAAAATTGCATTCTAGCTCTTGCGCGATTTGACGTCGCGACATGTTCCTTGTTTCTTTTACAAACCATTCGTCATCGCGATCTGGGTGTATATCCCACAATAATTTAATGGGGTGAAAATTACTTTTCTCTGCATCGGCATCAACATATGTTTTATGAAACCAATTTCCAACACCATTTGGTGTTGAAAGAGCAATACAACGACCGCCTGTTGAAAGTGTTGGATATAAACCAGTCCATAATTCATCTAACCCATCAACATGTGCAGCCTCATCGACAACTAACAAAGAAAGAGCCTCTGAACGTCCAGCATCTGCAGAAGTTGAAGAAGCTTTAATTTGAGAACCATTGCTTAATTCAAAAGAATTTCTATTATCAATTTTCACCTCTGCTATTTGAAGCCATTCGGGGACATGCTTAAGCATGTGTTTAACTTTTTTAACAAGATTAGACGCTGTTGTATACTTTGTTGCCATGACAAGAACATTCTTATCGCGGTGAAATAGCATCATCCATACCACATAAGCTGCTGTAATCGTTGAAATGCCAAGCTGTCTTGCTTTTAAGATTACAGTAAAACGGTGATCTTCAAAAGCCCTAATTAAATTACTTTGATAATCATAAGTTTTAAAAGGGATTAATCCTTCTATTGGGTGTGCAATTCGCGCATAATTATTAATAAAATAAACTGGGTCTTTGCCACATTTTATAATTTCTTTACGAATTTCCTGTTTGGTTAATTTGTATCCCACTTTTAGTCCTTAATTCGTTTTAACGTTTTTTGGCTTTTTTGCTTTATCCCGACCTTGACTCAGCCAATTTTTAATTGCAGGTCGTATACGATCTTCTGTGTCATCCCCGCTTGGCAATTCAGGTTCGGGTTTAATGCCTCCAATCGTAAAAGATTGATTTGCTTGAATCCAATTTCTTTTTCTAGACATAGATTGAGCATGAATTTTTGGCTCACCATCAGAAGTTAATGAAAGGCTGTCTCCCGTAACGCTCTTATATTCTTTTTTAAGATATTTGACCACATCATTTAAAGCACTTTTAACATCGTCTTCAAAGGCGTTGTCGTGAAAATCTTTCATTGTTATTTCAGCTTGGTAGGACAAATTTAATCTGTTTCCGCTATCAAATCTCACATTAAAACCATCCATCACGCGTGAATCTATAATACAATCTCCCTCTTCTCGCTTCAACCCAGCTTTACGTGCTTTGCCATCATGAGAATATTTCTCATCATGTGCTCCATCATAAGCATTTGCTGCGGCTTGGTTAATTCCTTGAATTATATCGTATACAGTTGCCATTATTTATCCTCCTCTAAATATTCATTAAACACTTCTTCAATTGCACTACGAATTTTTTCGTAAAGACTTTTATCGCCAAGAAGAAGCTGTTGATCTCCTGGGGTTTGAGGATCTTGATCTTGTCCCTTGGCACTTTTTTCGTGCTCCTGCTTCCCCTTCTTTTTGCCCTTTCGAAGCACAGCAAGGTCTTTTTCATCAATGTCTCCGTCGTCATCCGTGTCCATTGCGCCTTGTTGGGCCTGAGAAAGTTTTTCTTCAACAGACTCATGAAGAAAATATCTTGGATCTCTTCTTTTTTGTTTTATAACTGGTTTCATTTATGTATTCCTCCTAGAACACTTATAATTATCTTCTTATTTATTAAAACTCACTTTTATTTTTTGCGTCTTAAATCCACAAAACGTATGTGCAAATGGTTGCCATGGTTGCTAGAACGCGAGTCTCGCAATATGTTAGACAAGTTTTGTATTTTTTCTCTAGACCAGCCTAATTCTTTTGCTTGCGCAATAAGTGCTTCTTTAATCCACATTTTTCGGGATCTAGGGACTTTACGATCATCAACAAAAATTGCTTTTAAGTGCCCAGTATCCATTAAGGTATCGATAACTTTTAAATTTCTTTGCAAATCAATTGTTTCTGGTGTCATCTGTGTGAAGTCTGTTGGTTTGTTTTCTCCTTTTCTGAAATAAGCTATGTCTGCATCGGTGCCATATCTGTGAGAGACGTGGCCTCTCCATTTGTGTTTGGCTGCTTTGCACTTTCTAGCGTCCAGTAGGCTGCGATCTCCCACGCAATAAGAATTAGGGGCTCCTCCTTTCTTGCTAGAAATGTTATGAACACGAAGAGACGCGCCGTCTGAATCAAGCATCTTTTGCGCCTTTTTTAAAGCATCAATAACATGTTGTTGGCCATATGATTGCCTTCCATTGTGCCGAATATTCATGTTTGCACCTTCTAGTTTTATCAACTCTGTTCCAACAGGCTTGATTTCTAAAGGTTCTGGAGGTTTCTCAGGGCTAATATCTAATTTTATTTGTTTACGAATGAATTTCTCATAAGCTATATTATAGCCACTGCTATTTAAGTGCATTCTGCCATGATTACCAGGATAATAGTGATCCTTGGGGTTCAACGTTTGTTTAGTGTCTCCAAATATATTATGGTGTTGAATTTCTTTTTCTTGAAGATAGGAGTTTACCGATTCATTATGTTCATGCCGTTTTTTAAAAAAGTCATTTTCAACATCCTTTCTCGGCGCCGGAGAACTAATAAATGTAATATTAGAACTATGTTGTTGATATTTGGTTAGCAAATTATCTAAATATTTTTTCCATCTAGTGCTAACTGGAGTACCCCCATAAATAATAGCGGCGACTGTTGCACCTTTAGGTAGGGTTTTCAGCGCTTCATCAAATTTTATACTTTGTTTCTGGATGCTTCCACCTTTGCCAATTGGATTCATTGTTTTAATAAATTTATATTCTACGCTGGGGTTTTGTTTTTCTAGATCTTTATAGTGTTTAATTATGCTTTTAGCATAGCCTAGCATATGAGAATTCCCTGCTAAAAAAATATATCTTTCGGTTTTGGTTACTGTAGGTACTTCAACAGGCTCAACAGGATCAACAATAGGAGGGTCAACAATAAGAGGTTTTTTTACCGGTGGTATTGGAGCAGGTCCGGGTTCATCAGTCCACATTTCAGGGTTATCTGGAAAGACAACACGTCTTGGTGTAGGCCCTAAGTCTCCTTGTTCTTTTAGTATCTTAACTTTATATCCGCTTCTTTGTTTATTTTCTCTGACTCCTTCTTGTGCTTTTTTCCACTTTTTGTATTTTTGACAGGCGCTGGTGCGGCACGTGGCAGATCCACGTGGGTTACTGATTATGCCACTTGGATTCACATAACCAATTATTTTACCATTCATAATGACAGGTGGCATCGGGACTCCCATCCAGGACTTCGTGACCGGCTTGCCCAATTTAAATGGCGGTTCAGGTTTTGAAGCTTCAGGCTCAACTGCAGGCTCAACTACAGGCTCAACTACAGGTTCCACTGGTTTTTCCTCCGGGGGAGGCTGCTTTCTTGGATTCTTTCTACGCCATCTGCTGAATTTTCGGCAAGCGGGGGTTCTGCAAGGCTTGGCAACCGTGCCTGATCCTTCCCATGTGAGCATTTTACCTTCGGGGGTTTCGTAACCAATTATTGCACCATCTTTGACTACAGGAAATGTATCATGGATGGGATCCGTTTCGTAGTCGGAGTAGCTTAGACCTTGGCCAAATTCATATTCTTTTGGAGGCGGAGGAGGAGGAGGCTTCTCCTTGATTATAGGTCTAATTGGTGGTACTGGTTTATCCTTTCCAACAGGGGTTCCTCTTTTTGTAGGATCCACAACGACAACGTTTGGTTTTTCTAGGGCCGTTCTTTGGGTTCTTTGGGTTCTTTGGGTTCTTTGGGTGCTGCTGCGGCGAATTGGCACTTCCAAAGCTGTTTTTAGTGCGCTTGTTATGTCACCAACATCTGTTCGTGGTTTATCCAAGAGTGCTCCCGGGCCAGGATGTCCAGTGTCGCTGGCTGTTGGTCGGTCGAGGGCTTTTCTTGCTTGGCTGATTCGGCTTTGTACGTCGGTCGCGTGCGCCGCCTGCGCCAAACCGGGCGCTGCAGCTTCTTTTATCACAAGTTTAAACTTCTTCTTTGACATTAGGTCGCCATCCCTTTTCCCATCGTTCTTCTCGACCTTCAACCCATTGAATATAACACTTCCAACAACATTGGAATTTATTCATATAAAGATCGTCTCTTTTATCAAAAGAATATGTTACACAAACTGGACATTTTCTTTTGCTTTTCTTATTAATTAGATTTTTTGGTAAGAAAAAGCCGTCTTTTTCAATCCTTTCCGTGTCTTCTTTAATGGCTTGTTGTTTTTTAGAGTATTCTTTTAGTTGTTCAAGGTATTCTTGTTCTTTTTGGTCATCCCAACTTGATTTTGGATTAAGGATTGTTTCTTGACCATATTTCTTTTTTATAGCTTTTTCAACTCTCGCAATATAATCCCAATCTTTGCTCATTTTGTGATTTCTTTAACACCATACACCGTCACTAAGGCCAAAACAATACCAACAACAACGCCTCCTGTTGCCCACCATGTTGAGTAATCATTTGTATTTGCGGCGAGCTTACTAAGGCGCTCAATTTCGTCGTTTTTAATATTAGTTAAAACAGTGTGCTTTGATTCTAAAGCTTGATAAGAAATCTTTTGAGATTCTATGGTCAAGTTCAAAAGAGCCGATTGTTTTGCTAATTCATATTTCAACTTAAGTTCCCACTGTTTATCTGAAAAATCTTTATTTGTTAATAGCTTAGCCGCGGCTACACTATTTAAAAGCACACCAGAATACGGCGCCGGTTGTTTATATCTTAGCCCTGTTATTTTTCCTGCAGGCGGAAGCAATGGCTCATCTGCAAGAGCGATTGTCGGCAAAAGGGCCAAACAAAAAGTTAATACTAATGCTATTGTTTTATTCAACATATTCTAATCCATATTTTTCTGCTAATAGTTTTGCTAATTCGTCTGGTTTTTCGTCATACTCTTCTACCAGATCCTTGATTTCTTTTTTCTTTTCTTCGCTTAATTCTAAGCTATCTTTTTCATATTGTTCTTCTAGTTCTTTTAATATTTTACCATATTTTTCTAAAATTTTATCTTTTTTTTCATTCTCTTCTTTATGAATTTCGTTTATTGCTTCAATTTGTTTTTTATAACTTTCACTGCGTATCTCTAAAACTTCAAGTGCTTTATCTTTTCTTCTAAAAAATATCCATAAAATTAAAGTATATATAATAACTGCAGGTACATACCAATTGTGCTTTAACCAAACCCATATTTTCTTTAAGGAAGCTTTTGTTGCCAGCCATGTTAGCATTTTATTTTTCCTCTTCTGGTTCCAGGCCAAATGCTTCGCCAACTTTGGTTAACCACCATCTTACCTCTTCTGAGTCTGTGGCGTCTTCTGCTGCTTGTTCTAAAACATCTAGAGCTTCTGCAACAGCAAATCGTCTTTCCTGCTCCATGTCAGGGATGTCTTTTCTATCTTCTTCTTTTGATTCTCGTAATCTACTTTTTTTAAACTCTTCATTGATTAATTGTTTAAGTGCGTTTATTGTAACTTTCATTATTTTTTCCTTTTAGACTTCTTTTTCTTCTTTTTCTTTTCGGGCAATCCTTTATGCTTTGTGCTAGCAAAGTCTTCAGCGTCTTTCTTTTTCATTGATTTTGCTGCCTTTCTTACTTCTGGACTGGCACAATCTCCAGTTTCTTGGCACTTATGAACCATTCCCATAAATTTTTGTTGTTTTTTAGAAACAGCTTTTTCATTAATCATATCCTCTAATTCTTTTTCAATCAATTGTTTAAGAGATTCTGTCATATTTTGCTCTTCGGTTTCCCATTTCCACACCAAATTATTGTGACTCCCAGAGGAACCGGGCCCTAAATCTCCCCATGGAAGTTGTGAGTCAACTTGATTAAAGACTTCTTCTACTTCAGGATAAATCATGTCGACAATATGTTGAGCTACTTGCCAGCTAGTATCTGTTGTGCGGACTAAAAAAGGTCTATCTGGACCGTCAGTTCGCATAATAGGAGCATGTGCAATTAAATATTCTTGTTTATCATCATAAATCGCTATGCGCCCTGCTGGTTCATCTTGTGTGCTATCAACAAATTCTGGTTCAGTCGGGCCTTCACCTTCTAATTCTTGTTCAATTAATCGCTTAAGCTGGGTTTTGGAAAGTTGTTCGCTCATCCGCCGCCATGTCTCCATCTAGTTGCAATATCGGCTAAGCCTTCTAGACCAATGTATGCTAATGAAATTGCTACCCAATTCTCAGAACTCAAAGGGACAACATCCATTAACATGAAGCCGGTCGCAGTAAGCCAAACCATTAATTTTCTTGACATCAATTTATTAAAAGCTTTATCTAGGGCATGTCTCATAATATTTCTCCTTTAATCAGTAATAAAACTTGTTGGATTTCCTCTAGTTGTAAAATAGGGGGTGCCTCGGCGTCTAAAAAGCATGCCTTTTGTTGCCAAAACAAACGGTACTTGATCTATAACGGGATTAATTCTAACTGTAGACTGTCGGTCGCCCAGTGCGTCATGCGGACTTATCGTGTATGTGGCTGCACAAAGATGTCGGACTGGACATGTGGCACTACTAGGTTGAATTGTCAAATAGTCTGTCAAGTCAGAGCCCGGGCGGATTATCACATCTTGATTTTTGCTCCCGTCCTCGCGCATGGAATAGATGTGTGTGTTTATTTTATGGTTTTTGTGTATATTTTTAAACGAGTTGATTACAAAATCGGATTCTAATCTTGTTGTTTCTTGTTGAAAATCTCCATAGCCTTCATCTATAATCTTTTCATTAACTTTAGATTTAGTAAACATTGGTTTCTCCAGTTTCTATAAATAGTCATTAAACTTCTAATACATGTGCATAATTTCCATTTTTGTCAATGGTTATTTGCATATCAACGCAATCTTTCAAAGAATCAAGATGCGAAATAAGAAATACTGTCTTAAAATAAGATTTTATCAACTCTAGTATAGAAACAAATCCATCCATATTTTCAGCGTCTAAAGCAGTCCCTGGTTCATCTAAAATAAATATATTAGATTTCGGCAGGTTAGAAACAGATAAGAGAGCTAAACGAATTGCCATTGCAGCAATTGTTTTTTCGGCGCCTGAACCCATATCTATTGGTCTTGGTTCGTGTTTCGAGTGTTTAATGAAAATTTTCAAGCGTTTTCCGTCATCTTCAAAGAAAATCTCGAAGTCAACAACATTCGCTAATACTTTTGCAATTTCATTATTAATCACTGGAAGCTTCTTTTTAATAATGTCATACGATATTCCACTTGAATGCATACAGCGCATAAACAAATCATATGCCGAGTAGTCTTCTCTCAAATCTTCCAATTCTTTCTTCTGGTTTTTTAAGGAAGTTAATTTTTGTTCTAAAGAACCATGCTCTTTATAGAGATCGAGAATAACCTTCTCACACTTTTTAAGTTCTTTTTCTTCTAATGATGTACATTCTTTTATCTTGTTTAATTCTTTAATAAAAGATTCTTTATTTTCAATAATTTCTTTATTTTCATAGTATTCTTCACTTTTGGCGCGCAACTCTTCAACCTCTTCACTCAAAGACTTATAGGTGATTTCATTTTTTTCACTCATAAGTTTTAAATTAACTATATCAGATCCTAGACTGGCTTTTTTAGTTAGTAGCTGATCGTATTTTTGTAGATGATCTTCAATTTTTTCAGGATCTAGCAATTGTACTTCTTTGGTAAGCTTCTTATCCTCTTTATCTAAGTCTCCAAGAAGTTTTTTTGTTAATGAGGTCTTATCAATGGCAATATATGCATCTTTTATAAACTTACAATGTGAATATTCAGAACCACAAGGCACTTCTTTTAGTAATTCTACTTTTTTTTCTTGATTCTTAAGCTTAAGTTCTTCATTGTTAATATCATTTACAAGTTTATTTAACTTTTCTTGTTTTTCAGTTGCTAAATTTTTCTTTTTTCTGATTTCGTTAATGTTGAAATTAGCTATAAATTCATCGATCTTAGATAAAAGCCCTTTTTTCTCATAAGCATCATCATTTATTTTAATTCTTTCAGCAATTAGATTGGTTATTGTTGTTTCCTTATTTTCAATTGAGTTTATGGTCTCTTCAATTTTAATAACTTCTGTTGGAATAGAATCAATCTTCTTAATTAATTGATTCGACTCTGTTCTAAAATTTGTTAGCGTTGCTTTAAAATTTTCACACTTTTGTGTTTGTTCTTTTGTTTCACTTTCATTCAAAATTAATTCTTTTTCTGCTTCGAAAATATCTTGGTCAAACTCTTTCCCTTCTAATCTTTTTAACGCCCCCCTTAAATCTGATGCATCTTCTTTGGCCATTTTAAATTTTTGTTCAAACATCTCAAGGTCTAGAAATTTAGCCAATATTTCCTTCCGTCTTGTTGACCCTTCACTAATAAACTGGAGCGAACCAAGCTGGGAAGACATTGAAGTTAAAAGGAAATCTTCAAGTGTCCCAAAATGCTTCCTTACAATCTTATCTGTCTCATTCCTTGTGAGGCCGTTGAGGCTTTGTATTTGCTCGGTAGCTTCATCATAGCATTCAAAGTTTAAATCAGTTTTTGCTTCTAATGTTTCTTCGCCCTTTAGTTTTTTAGTGTATTTTTCAGAGTTTCTTTGAATCGTATACCTTTTGTTTCCTATCGAGATCTCAACTTTTCCCATACCATGGTTTTTGTTTTGATTAATAATGTTAAGATTTTTCCTCTCGTTTTTACTAGTAGAATTAAAGAGAGTGTAGAGCATGCTGTCAACAATACTAGACTTTCCGCTGAAATTTTTCCCAAAGATCCCCACGATTCCATTAAGCTTACTAAAGCCGATCCTATTCCCACTTCCATAATTAAATAAGTTCTCCCATTCTAATGATTCTAATTTCCAATTAACGTTTCTTCCTACTTCTTCTTGGTCCTCCGCCGCTATATTATATTTAGAATTAAGTTTTATAACACGCTGCAATAAGTCTTCTTCTAACTGAAAATCTTTCAAATATTCTTGAATTAATTCCTCTTGTACTACAATGTCTCTTAAATTATCATTTTCTAGGCCATCGGCAAATTCATTAATATCTCCTCTTTCTCCTGCGGCTCGATTTAAAAATGTAATCGACTCAGGTTTAAAGCGATGCTTGGCCACTTCGACTGCTTTTTTCATTACACTTAATGGAAGATTATTATTTGATACTAAGCGCAATCTGGCTTCACTTGGAACTTTAAATTTATTAGGCAATCGACCTTTTGGGGTTAGCTCAACAGTGATAAATGGTTTTGGGTTTTCAAGAACAATATGCTTACAAGTGAACGAATCCTTACTTTTAATATCCCAAATTAAAAATCCTTTGTCGTTAGTTTCTCCATGATTTTGCTGCACAGTTGAACCAGCATATCGTATTCTTTTCTCTTCATCTAAAAATTGGTTCGTTTTATGAACATCTCCAAGAAAAGCGAAATCGTGCCCTTCAAAAATCGAAATATCGTCTTCGCCATGTTCCATAACCCAACCAAGATCTGTTTCACAATTCGAAACAGACCCGTGATAAAGTGCAATATTAATCCGATTGGGATCGCTAGGAGAAATCCAATTGTCGCGATCAAAAACAGAAAGAACGTTAAGAGAGGTCCCATTGTTTAATTGTATCTCCCCTGACTCCTTCAATAAAAAAAGTGACGGATGACCCAATGCATCAACAATGGGGGTTAAGGCATCTTGCCTATTAGAATTCTTTAGGTTGCCATCATGGTTCCCTAAGATGATATATGTAGGTGCAATGTCGGCCAAATTCCTAAAGAAATTTGTACACATTTCTACAAACTCTGGGGAGATTTGTGTCTTGGTATGTGCTATATCTCCGCAATGAATGATATAATCAACTTTTTCTTTTTTAAGTTGCTCATATAATTTTTTGAAAATAATTCTGTATTCGTGGTGATATTTGAGATTTTTGATGTGCGTGTCAGCGATGTGTGCAAATTTCATATTAATTTTACCCGACTAGTGTGCTAAAAAACACCAACCGGGTATCATCTTAACATCTATTTTATCAGGAGTCAATAAAAAAATTAACCAATTTCAATTTAAATCTGTGATATTTTTTGTCTTAAAAGTGTATTTGAATCAAAAAGTGTTGCTGTATCCTTTTTCTTCTCAAACTCTTCTTTTGTCATTTCTCCGACGTCTTCGCAATCAGATGTATCAATTTTGTAAACTTCAATACCATGTAAAATAAGCGAATTAATGATGTTTAAAGCCTTCTTTTCTGCATCTTTGTCGAGGGCTACGTATATTCGCCTAGAGTGCGTCAGAATGGCTTTAAACAGCTTAGAATGGATATTTAATGTTGAGCCCAATAAAGGTATGGAGTTATCAGCTTTTATAGCGTCAAATATGCCTTCAACTAAAACAACTGTTTCTCTCCAATTAATCATTAGTTCATTAAAAATGACATTTTTAGACGCTGGAGGGTTCTTATACTTCAGCCAATCCTTTGTATAAGCTCTAGCGATAAAATAATCACAACATCCATCCAAATTAAATGAGGGTACAATGATTCTATTTTTATATTCTCCATCTTTACAATAACCTATCTTCCATTTTAATATATCATAATCGGTTAACCCACGTTTTTTAAGATATTTTAAAGCGGTTTTAGCTGTAAAAGGCAAATCTTTATTTGCTAAACAAATATACTCATCTGGTAGGTCAATGCATCGTGTTGTTTCTTCTTCTTTCTTCTCTTCAAAAATATTATCAAATTCTGATATTTCTACTATTTCTTCAAAACTTCTCCAATGTTGTTTTTGTGAATAGCTTCCAAATCTCTTAATTAAATTATAAATATTGCGGCCGCGGCTATCACATACCCAACATTTATATGTATTTTTGGAAATGTTTACAGATAATTTTCGTTTGTGATGTTTGCAGTAAGGACAAAAAAACAAGTGCTCATCGTTCGAGCGATAAAAACTACCTAAAACTTCTTCTAAAATTTGAAGCTTTTCAGAATGCATAAATTAATATTATCACATGTGAATTAAAAGTCAAGAATTATTATTGGCTGAATCGTCTTATAATCTCTTTAGCGTCGGTAACGCGCAAAACGCGCGTAACGGCATCTGCAACTTTAGGGTTTAAGCCTTGAGAAACGAAAAATTTAACTACTTCTTCTCCAGTTGGATCGGGAGGATGTAGACTTTCATCTACAAGATTTTCAACTAGATTTTTTAATTGTGATTTTGTAAGTTGCACGTTCTTCCCCTGTATCTTCCTCATAATCCTCATGAGCTAAATCTGGTCATCCTTCTTCTAATGTATCAGGTACTTCTGCGAGGGATTCTTTAAGCCAATCTGGGCCTACTGTTTTTTCAAAATGGGCCATGGCTTTCCTTCTTTGCGGCGATGGGGGGCGTGACATAGGATCAGTTTTAGGCGTTGGTAGCATAGTATATTCTTCATCGTCATCAAAATCAGTGGGTGTATCTTCGTTCATATATTGTTCTAGGTGCCCCATATACGCTGGCCATAGTGTGTCTGCGAACTGTTCAGCGAGAGGCAACATATGGTCCATCAAGGATTCTTCATGTTCAAACGCCAAATCATTTTCAGTTATTTGGCCGGGCCCTGTACCAATCTTTCCGGCGCGATTGGCCTTAAGATATATCTCGTGTTGTGCATGAGAAACGAGCATATCGTTTAATTGATATTTAGGAGCACTATATTCCTCAAAGCCAAATCCTTGTGCAGACATCTCGCCCAGTGCCTCTGTAATTAACTGTCTTAATTGGTTTTTAGTTATGTTCATGTTCAGATTCCTTATTCTTATTTAAATAGTGTCCAGCTTTAGCAATTACCAAGGAATCGGCTTTATCATAAACACCTTTTGCTGGATTGCCTCTCTTGGTATACTCTGCTTTAAAATCTTTTTCATTTTCAAGTATATGTTGTAATACAATTTTTTTTGCCTTCTCTCCTCTTTTAACTTTTATGCCACATGTTTTTCTTGCTGTGTGTACATTTATATACTCCGGGTCCATATCAAATAATTCTCTCAACATCCAACAAACGACGCCATTAAATCTTTGAATTTTTGATATAACTTGAGCAGAACTTCTTCCAGCAGCGAACATTCCTAATGGTGCTTCAACGTAAATTTTTTCAATTGGGTACTGTGATTTTAAATGACAAATATTATCTTTGATAATATCAAGTTTTTCATAAAATGATAGCCCTGGCTTGTCGGTTCTCCAGGCTTCACAATATATTAATTCGTTGTTTCGATCAACAATTGATGCACCGGTGATCGAAGTGCTTATATCCAGTCCTAAAATCATATTTTTAAATATCTAGTTTAAGTTTAAATGTGTATTCATCCGTTTCTAATTTTCTAACAGGTGTTGCTACTTTTGCAATTGCTATAAGATTTTTATCTTTATCATAGATGCCTATTTTATCAATAAAAGTTTGTTTTTTAAAGCTAGCAGTGTGGCCACCAACAAAAGAACTACTAATTGTATTTTTAATGCTTATACTGTCGCTTTCTTTATAAAAAGTAGAGCCTTCAGAAGAACCAGTTTGTTGACCATATTCTATATATGTTGGGTTATTCGACCAATTCAAGTATCCTTTTTTTGCATGAGCCATCATAGTTATCGTTGGAATATAGTTTGTACCTGAAAAGGCTAGTTCAAATGAAGAACTATGAAAACTATTCGCAGTTAAACTATATGGTGTGCCGTTATTATTATATAGCCCGGTATAAGCATCCCAGTTATTCGGATACCCATCATTCATTCCTGTTCCAAAGTAAACCCATGAAGGAGAATTAGCTGATCCATAAGCTTCATAATCTTGTGTTATTGCCGGTCCGAAAGTGCCTGTAGATTCGAGACCGGTCGCCGGGCCGGTGAACGATAAATTAGATGTTAAATCCCAACTACCTGTCAGCACCAAGGCGCCTTCGTTGTAAAGAACAATACCAGCAACTGAACCAGAATTAAAACTTCCAGAAGGGCCAATTTGAATAAGTTCTCCATTCTCTTTCTCGTCTTTTAGTTCGCCAATTAAAGTTCCAGTTATATAATATTTTAAATCTACAGTTCCTTTTTTAATAGATTCCCCAAAGAAAATCGAAGGAATATCAATAATAGACACAGCTTGGTAACTTTTATCCCATGCATGCCATCCTAGCTCTTTTTGTGAATCAACTGGATGAAAAGAAGAAGAATAAGTAAAATGTGGACTCTGCATTCTATAAAAATCAATAGCGTTTTCTAGTGCTTGAATATAGCTTTTTTTCAATTTTGGAGCGTCGGTGATTGTTTTTTCCTTTTCTGGATTAGCTGGGTCTTTTACCGCTACTGTTGTTTGTTCTTTGTTTTGATAATAATGTGGTTTGTTGGGATCTTTTGGGTTTGGATCGATATCTTGTCCATTTTGAGCTGATCCTTCTGCATAAAATATTCTTGTAACAGAGGCAGTCAATGGATAACTACCACTTATTACATCTCCTTTACTATAGTCATCTACGTATGAACTGTATGATACGCTTTTTAAAGTATTCCTAGAACCATCTTTCGTTGTCCAAGGGTATATCATAGTTGCGGTGCCAGCAACGCTGTATCCGGATCCAAATGTCCAGTTTCCATCTTTTATACGTCCTGTATTATAATTGTGTAAATTTTCAGGCCTATCAACGTTCATCTCATATAAATTAATATAGCCAGAAGGACCAGAGCTTGTATGCGTACCTGAAACGTGCCCAACGACGCTATTAAATGCACCGCTTAAAACATATTTATTGTTATAATAGGTACATCCTTTCCAAGTAATAAAGTGACAGCTTGGATGTGCTTTTATGCGATTGTGGAAAATGTCATCTTCATTAAACTTATAATATGGCATAAAAGTTATTCCATTGCTTAATAGTCTAATCGAACTCGAATTGTAAATTCATCTGCTGGGGTATTTACTAATGGTTCAGACACTTTGGCAACAGCTAACAATTCATTTGCTGCATTGTAGAGCCCAACTCCCGTAATGAAAGTCGTTGATGTGTCTTTCTCATTATTTTTATTTGCAATCATCCCGCCGGTTACATTTGTTGGGTTAGAAGTATAATTAAAATCATTATGGTTCACTCTACAAAAATAAATTTTAGATTGAAGTTCTGTAGTGTTGCTAAACTCACAATTATATATTCTATTTCTTATGCCCTTGCATATTGTATTTTGAGTAGAACCAGTTATTGCATCAAAACCAGATCCTGAAATGTCTAGCGCTAGCTCACATGCGGTACTACCAGTCATTATGCCTTGGCCCACCCCAGACTTGCCGTCATCGTTTTTGCTACCGAAAACACTACCAGTGATTGCAATAATTCCAGCTTGATAATAAATAAGACCAACTGGTGGTCTAGTTGCTACTTTGCTAGCATTTGATTCAAACTCTTCTCCTACTAACAGAGGCTGCCTCAGAGTTCCATCATCTTCTCCATCAAATGAAGTTTGTGCATAGACTTGGCCGACTTCTCCTCCTGGTCTAGACCAATATCCCGTAGAACCGCTGTAATCTTGAATAAGGATTCTCTTATTAAATGTTTTAGAAACAACAGATCCATCAGTTCCCTTTTGTTGGAATTCTTGGCCAACTCCAAACTCTATCTTAAATGTGCCTTTTTTAATTTCATCTTTAACAAGAAGTCTAGAGAAAACGAAGAAAAACATTTCATTCATTTTTGTACCAGTAGTAACATCTTCTCCATATAGATCAAATCGTTTGATAGAACCAGTGCTATCAAACCCTTCAAGAGTCTGGGCAAACATATTATGTAAATTAATTCTTTTAGTATTTTGTGTATTGGCGGAGTTAGAATGTGGAGACTGTGTGCTATATGCAGGAACAATGTTACATATCAAGTTTGCGGAAGAACTTAAAAGGGGGTAATCCCAAACAGATTCAAACATTTCATGATCAAAGCGTTGAACATTTACATCCTCTCCAGTTGATATTTTAACATATGATCCAGACCATATACTTCCCGTGATTGGGATATGTTCGTGAAGTAATGTAGAATTTGTTACTCCATTGTCTATCTCTTTAAAACTATTGCCTGTTGCCATTCTAAGCACTCCTTCTTCTTTTTATTTAACTAGAACAAGATGTTACAAATGAAACATCTTTAACGAGCACAATTGGGATATCTATTCTTGTGCCAGTTGTCATGCCCGTAACCCGAATGCAGGTGGCTATATTATAGAAACCTCCTCCCTCGGCACGTGTTTGCAAATTATTAGCTTGGCCGCTGGTGCCACATGTTTCTCGCACACCAATAGAACTAGCAGCAGTATTCCAAGCAGTTGCGTTATATATGTTACCAAACTTAGACCAAAGGCTTTCAGTTGCGCTTGGGCGGCCATCTCTTTGTAGTCTACTTGAGGCCAGCACTTTAAACTGAATTAAAGCTCCGCGGAGCCACTTTATTTCTGGTTGGTCAAGATCATCGGAAGACCCAAATTGGTTCATTTGTGAAACTATGCCGCCATTCATTCTAGAGTTCGTAGAAGAGACAATATATGTTGCCATGGAACTCTGGTCGTCAAAGGTAGCAGTTAATGGTCTGCCGCCCAGATCCGCTATTCTACAAAATCTAGTATCACATTCAATCATAAATTGCGTTTCATTTAATTCTGGCTCTCTGGCTGCCAAAGAAGCAGGAGTTCTTCCTGGTGCGTCAATTCCAAACTCTAGTCGAATATGATGTCTATTTGACCCGGGGTTTATACCATCCAGAACCCCACGTGTCCTCCCGGAGTTGAAAGCCATGTTTTCACCCGGACCTGTAGTAACAATATGGGCCGATGCTGCCGGATCATAGGGGAAAAGCCCGGTGTCCTGACTATAGGATTTGTTTGCGTTTGTGTTGTGGAGTAATATTGGCATATAGAGAAGATTTGGATTTGTATATGATATTAATTTACTTTGGCCAGAAATTGCGTCGTTAGAAAAAGCTTCTAGAACTGGTGTTTGTAAGGTTTCTAAGAAATAATAAGCTATGCCTCCACTATGGATGAGATTGGCTGTTTTATAATTGATTCCATCGTCAAATAATGCGTATTTTGTAACTCTAAAAGAGCCGTTGCCTTCGGCTAATCTCTTTCTTCCTGTAGTCGTTAATACTGCATCTAATATGATATCACCACTGTTGTCTAAAAAAGCCATTTTACACTCCTTGCTCTGTCCACCTATAAGTAGTCTATATTCTAAATAAAATCCACGCCTTCCCCAATTAAACTACTCCATCCTTTTCCTCATTATCTGCTTGAGTTGGTTGTTCAACGTCTGATTCTCCAAAATGGATAAGATTAATATTATTTTTTTTATGAACAAAATTTAAATTTAAATCAAACATTTTACCAGAAGCTTTACTTGTGAATCTAACTTTAAAACGAGTTGGTGCTTTTGTTGTGCCGAATAAATCTCCAAAATCCCGAGGCTGTGAATCTGCTACAAATACACTTCCTCCCTGTGGTGCTTTTAAATTGCTTTGCTTTAAAGTCGGAACTATATGTACATATTTTCGCATGCTTTTTGTAGGTTCTTTAAATATTTTTTCTTTAAAAGTTACGATCTTTGTAGTAAGATACACGGCGCCGCTATCATCAACTAGCTCAACCTCATAAATTGGGGTTGGATTTGATATATACCCCCGCGAGTCGATAGTTCTAAAAACATAATAATATTTTTTATTTGGTATTAAGTCGTCAACAAAATCAGTTTCATACGCTAATAGTTCTCTACGACTTTTATCAGGAAGAAGTACTGGTTTTCTCAATGCTGTTGAAAAATCAAACCAACTATTTGGGTGCTCTTCTATTCTAAAAACTTGATATCTGACGTCTGGTTCATCAGATTTAAACGTTAAAAGTGACGGCGTTTCACTACCTTGGGCGGATATGCCTACTTTTTCTTGAGCCAAGGCTGCTTTCACAAATATCTCTTTATCTTCTGGTAATATTTCTATTGGTATTTCTTCTTTTTCGCCTCCCTGTTGGCTTAACACAAATAATAATTTATTATTTACATTTTTATATGGATATATGACAATATTTGGGTGTACTGGCGGCTTGTTTGCGACAAATAAAGTTTGGAAACTAGTATAATGTGTTTTTAATAATTCTATATTTGGGCGATTAAGAACAAAGATATCAGCAACTGGAGTTAATTGGTAATCTTCGGGTTTGTTCAAATCAATATAATATCTTGCATCTGCAGTCTCCCAGGTCGTGCCAAAGCCTTGCTTTTGTTTAAAATTTTCCGTGTGGATTTTAAGTTCAAATCCTCTAGTTTGAATGTTCGTATATTGATATTTATTTCCTATGACCATAGCATAAGCATATACATTGTACCGATATCCGCGATCTCGAAATTTTAGTTGAGTGTCGGTAAAATTAATTGGCAGGCCTTCGATGAAACTTGTGATGCCATCGGGACCGGGGGTATCATGGCCTTCAGGAGGGGCAATAAAAAATCTTTGTACTATAGTTTCTTCTTGGGCTTCTAAATTTACTTGTATTTTTTCAATTTCATAAAACATAATTTCAGAATGCGCAAAAGGCTGCATGTTATAACCAAATTCTTCTTCGCCATACGATGTTGCATCTAAAATTTCATAAGTGGATCTTGTGTTTTGAAATTTCTCAATTTTGTCTTTAAACTCAATAAAAGCATTTTCAATATTTTCACTAGTGGTATCATTAAATTTTTCTTCTGTACCGAGGTCAAAAGAAATTAGTTTATTCGATTTTGGAGAATGCTCCGCGGAGTTAACATTGGCGCCGGTTATAAGATCAGTAAAATTAAATGTCTTAATCTTTTTATTTTCAAGCACTGTATCTCTACGTCTTCTAAAAAAGTCTTGTTCATCTACGTTCATCTGCCAGGCTTCGAAAGCCCCGAGTCCTTCTCCCTCGACATCGGCAACAGCAGCCATAAAAAATAACATTAATTCATCTTTTTTTCCAAATATGTCTCTTATCATGGTTCCCCTTTCATCTGGATATTCAGTTGATTTACTCTTCATCAACGATGGGGAGTTTATAACTAATTGGGCTGCCCATGGATACTGATATAAAGTTGATTCTGGTGCGTATTTTTCTATAAATTCATAGTTAGGAAATCCAAATATCTTTATTGAAGAAACTGCAGCATAAATTTGTTCAAGATTCATGTCCAGAGTGTCAGCGCCAATCATTACATTTGACCAATTTTTTATATATTGATTTATAATTGTTGCGCCACCGGTGGTTGTCAAGACTGAGAGCATATCGAGTGGTGGAGCTTCTTTCTCGTCCGGGACAATGAGAGCGCCCATTGCGGCATATGGGCCAGCGTGCATAAACCTTTTCCAATCTTCATAAAATTGACCAACTAAATATGGATTTGGTATGAGAAGAAGCTGAGAGGCTCCTAATAAGTTTATAGCTTTTTCATATGTTGGCCAAGCAAAATTAAAAGATGACTCTCGGGAACCAAGATCTTCTGGCATTCCATGCATATGAAATACTTCATCTTTGTATACTTTATATTTCCCCGGGGTGTCAAATATACCGCCGCCGTGCACGACGGCGCCGGGGACGGTCTCAAAGTTGCCGGTCGACATCCTGCTGTGGAATCTTTCCCAAAGATGTTTTTTAAATAAATATTTTTTCTCTGCATATCTATTTTGAATCATCTCGTATGCGCTCACGGCTTCTTTGCCGTATAGCGGGGCCCCACCCTCTGCGAGGTGTGCATTAGAAATCTCGCCAAGCATTAAAGCTTCTCCTTTTAGTTCGTCTATCTTGCTAGCGGTGGTTCCATTCAATTGTATAACACTTTGTAGTGCGCTATTGTCATAATAAAGTTGCATAAACTCTAAAAATAATATTTCGTCTACGTCGTCGTACTCGGTGTATGCTGCGGGGTGTTTGCCTAAATTAATTTTTTCCGTATAGTCTGTCTCAGAACAAGAGATACCGGCACATGGACTATATAAACCAGAATATTTAGTTGCATCAGAAGCATCTTCTTCATGGGCATAATTGTCAACAGCTTTGTTGATTATCTGTGGCACTGGTGGATTTAGAGGGTCCATTGTAGGTAGAATTTCCATCGTGGACTTAACCATATGGGTGTGATAAGGTGGTTCAAGCGACATTCTGACTACCGACTGCGATCCATAATTTAAATTAATCCATTCATGGAGTTTTTTATAATCTGGCTTAACACTCATTGTGGTTGTAAACCCCCATCCCCTTTCATCAGTGTACCCCCAATGTTCATGCGGGATGGGCCCAGAATTCAAAGCAGGGACTACGAAAGTGTTAAAAAAGCCGGTGTAGGCTGCGGCGGCTGCGGCGAGGTTAGGGAACGCGACTCTTGCTGCTTTCCATTCATTGGTTGGTTCTGTGGCGCCGACTTTTATTTTCTTTTGGGCTAAAAGTCGAAAACCCAGGTTTTGTGGAGTGCCGGCTTTGGGCCCGGTTCCCGGCCAAACCGGGATCGACTGTTGTGTCGGTTGTTTCTGCATATGCGGCTGAACAAAAATTCTTTCGCCGGGGTGTTCCCATGGATATTTATCAGCCTTGGCAGCGTAATCATAAAATTGGCCGCTTGGGGGCGCACTGAGGAGGTTCGTTCGATCAAACCATATAACATGAGGTGCGGAAGGCCCATTGGGCTTACCAGGGCTACCCTTTTTCCAACGCCCCGTATAAGCCCTTAAAGGATCCTTGAGGAGCATCTGGTCGGTTTCAAGAGCTTCATCAAAAACAACATCATTGTTTAAAAATAGAGGAGCTGGGTGATTTATATAACTGCGCACTGATTCAATATATTCACCCCATAGCCAAGACAACATCTGTTCCGGCATCGGAAAGTTCGTCATTAATAATCTCCTCCCGAATCAGTCATTCCGGCGGGTGAGGGCGCCGGGGAAGAAGCCGGCGTTGGTGCAGGAGAAGGCGTTGGCGTTGGGGTTGGTGTTTTTTTCATGTATTTAAACTGTTTTAAGTCTGAATTAATCATTTTCATGACTTGGCCAAATTTTAAATTTGTTCTCATAAAATTGCTTTCTAACTTTAAAAGGGCAGTATTGTCTAACAAAGTCATTTTATCAAGTAGCTGTGTTTTTCTTGAATTTTTTTCTAAGGGCGGAGTCGGGGCGCCAGAAACATCCAATATAAAATATTGATCAAAAATATTTAAATCTAAAAGTTTATTCTGTTTAAAATGGATCTCTTCATTTGTATATGGGCGCAAACGACAAAACAAATTTGTCTTTCCTTTTTGGGCCGCGGCGAGGACATGTGAGCTTCTTAGCTCTTGCCAGGTCGGCGCAACTATCATATTATTTTCAAACCCAACAAGCGCTTCTACTACTACTAAGTTTTTAATATTTAAATAATAAAAAGCTGCGTTCTGAAGGTGTTTTAAAGCAGGCTCACCATTTTTATACCACG
>Ga0209434_1000062_pt1 | contig 60945 bp, 33 predicted proteins | sample ETNvirnome_2_300_FD_184068 | JGI IMG/M metagenome (GOLD analysis project Ga0209434, IMG submission 184068) | Marine viral communities from the Pacific Ocean - ETNP_2_300 (SPAdes) (version 2) | ecosystem: Environmental > Aquatic > Marine > Oceanic | place: Pacific Ocean | collected 2013-06-22 | reverse complement strand
TGAACATTCTGCCACAGAAGTAAAGTAAATTTGAGTAAAACCACTAGAATATCCCGTATAACTAGTATTACCATAAAGATTAGTACCTGCTGAATATTGGAAACTACTGTTTAATGTAGGGTGTGTAATAACACAAAATCCTTTATCTAAATAACATATACCAACCGGTTCATCTTGTGATTGTGTACTATTGCCAATAGGGTTAGCTGATGCCTTTTTATCTCCTGAAGTTAAATTATCAAAATTTTGTAATTGGCCTCCATCTGGATACCCAAAAGGCTGTGAAGCGGTTGTCCAACTATCAGCCCAAGAAGTAATAATAGGGTCAGTTGGAGCTTTTATAGAATCTGAGAATAAGAAAGATACGTTTGTTGATGGTGAACCTACTGTTGCACCACCTCCAGCGGATGTATGTCCAAATACTTCTGCGTATATACTAGGGTCAGAAGAAACATTTAACCCATCAAAATAACTAGTATAACAATCTACACTAGTAATTGCACCGTCTGTAGGGATAGTTAATTTTATTGTTCTTCCATCTATTAGTTCACCATATTGATTCTTAGGTATTTCTACCACAATAGCCTCATCTACATTAAAACCAGATAAAGATGTGTTGCCCCACTCAGTAGACCAGTTAGTTTGTTGGAAGTTTGCTAGAGGCAGATTAAATGAAGAATATAAATGTGAAAATGGTCTATAATTACTTGCACTACGTTGTATCCTCGTAAATCTTAATGTACTCCCATTAATAACATTATAGCCATCCAAATTAGGATTTGGTGTGGAATAAGGAACTATTTCAGAGTAAACATTTTTATCATATATTGTTTTGTAATTCATTTTTTTTAATTTTTAATCTTTTTAATTAATAGCCTCCTCCCGTACTCATACCTCCTGAACTCGTCGTTCCTCCTCCTGCTGAAGTAGGGGTGATTGCCTGTTGAGCTGTCGGTGGTGTTGACCTCATAGGAGTAAGAGATACTACTACTATATTTCCGTTATTTGACACCCCTAACGTGTCTCTAGAAGGATAGAAAAACCTGTAGTAGTATCTTGGGTCGTTCAAAGCCTTATTAGTATTATTATACGAAATTGCATTAGAACATGAAGCCCAAGTCTTACCTTTTACATCAGTTCTACCAATTGTAGTATCAACCGAAATATATTTAGCTGGTTCATATGTTGATATGACTTCCCCTGGGGTTTTATCGTATACCGCAGTTCTGTGTCTCTGTTTTTCCGTATCTGGAATTGGACTTACCCCAAAATAAGGTATCTTGGATATCTTAGACCCGTGATTATCTGGAAATTCTGTTATAAGTGTTCTAATTACGTCTTGTGTCATGATAATGTAACTTTTCTAAAGATGCTACCACCTGCATCATTTGTGTTATTTAATGGACTCACAGCATAATTGCCACCAGATAAATCCTTATAGTTTTCACCATAGAATCTAACGTTGGTGTTACCGAATAATCTCCATCGTGCTGCTTTGGTATTTGTGGAGTAATCCCAAGCGACACTTTCTTTCATAGCATTTTTATCAAAAATGAACGTCACACTTATTCTTGCTGGTGTGACATCTGGAAAGTCTGTAGAGTATGCTAATAAATTCATTTTAAAGTTTATGTTATAGTTGTTATTTCCACCACTTAAAGTTATAGAATTACTTACATCTGAATCACTATTTAAAGCGGTAAAGAACGAATCCATATAGTCATAATGTCGTGTTAACATTGTATAAGGTTCTGTAGAACTATCTACCCAGTTCACAGATAAAGTTTTATCGTATCCCGCACTAGGTGTCCCTATTCTATACTCCGCTGTTCCAGCAGCAAAGGATAAGAAAGTTTCTAATGCAGAAGACGATTGGGTTAGGGTGGTTCCATCGAAATGTGATTGTGGAGTTGCTCTAAACACATTCTTTTTCACACTAACATTTAATTGTTTAACAGGATTTAGAGGATAATAATATCCAAATTTATTATCAGTAGCTATTCTTGCTGCAGGAACTACATTATTAAATTCTCCTAAATTTCTAGCATTCGTATCGTTTTCTACATATATACCTTGGTAGAACCCTCCTTTTTCATTAGAGAATCCATAGTTTGTATAACTTGTGTCTTGTGGGTTTAATCCATCACCTACAATATATCCATATTCCTGTAAACCAAATGCTATACCAAAAGGGCCTGCTCCCGCAAAAACTCTACCATTTTCATCATAAGCAGATGAAGTTGTTAAAGAATATGGTGAACGAATGGTGGTCTTAGTTTGTAAACCGATTCTTGCACCTTTATAAAAATCAGCTCTCCCTGCTTGACCGGTTTGTTCTATTACTGCCGCTCCTGTTAATTTTTTAAATATAGCTAAATCTTTAGGTGTTTCTGGTACAAGTTTAATGTTGGTGTGTTCAAACATACCACCTCTTTGTAAAACAATACCGTCATAAATGTCTAAGTAGAAATCTCTACCCATATCAGCTAATTTATAATATAGACTCGCCATATCTCTACCTATACTAAACCCTTCACTATCAGTAGTTGTTGTAAACCAGTCTTCATAAGTTTTAGCTGAGAATCCACTCCAGGTCTGATATTTTGCCTGTGCATGAGAGAATGCTTTATACAATACCATTAAATCATGCATATAAACCTCTACATTAGCCCCCTTACTGTACGTCTTACTTCCTTGGTTATCTAAGAACATAAACATCATATGACTTTGTGTTGCAGCTTGGTCTAAAGCTGAGCTCATTCCAGTAATATATTCTAATTTATATTTTATCTCAAAACCATTATTAACACCAAATATACAATCGTTATGTGCTCCTGTTACATCAGGAACATATCCTGTAGGTAACGGGTTTGTAGTGTTTTTATAATCTGTATCTGAATCACCTAATGTGAACTTTGTTATTTTGTCACCTAGACCTCCTTGCAATAAAAATTCCCTACCATACTCTGTAGTATGTAAGTCTAAATAAACTGTTGTTGCACTTGTAATAAAACCCATATTCGTTTTCTTATTTATATAATTATTTTGTTAGCCAATTATATTTCACTAAATTGACATTAACTTCCTTTTATATTGAACTTCCATCCATATTCATCATCTCCACTTACTCTTATTCTCATTTTTTTGGTTAAAAGTTGTTGATTATTATAGTTGACAACACAATATAAACAAAATTCTTCCACATCCCTTTGCCAATAATGTTCGTCATCTATCTTTTTTCTTAGGTCATTTAAATAAAATCTTTTATCTAATGTTTTACCTCCATTCGCCATAATATAACCTATACTTAAATCCTTACATGGTCTAGTTATATATTGTTTCATTTCATAATCATATACTAGTGATTCTTCCATCAACCAATAATAAGACAAACTATCTTTAGGATTTTTCTTAGGGATTATAGCATTTAATTCTATATCATAATCTATTCTTTCAGCTCCCACGTTACGAGATAAATAAGCTACTGGCATCATTTGCATTACTATCTCTAACTCCATACAATCTTCATAACCTAACACCCATCCTGGTAACTGTAAAGGGTCAAGAGGTAACATAGGTGCGGCTGGTTGTACTGGTCCTTGTATAGGCCCCGCTGCCATTTGTCCTCCGGTACTATAAGTACTACCATCACATAACCTAACAATCTCTGGGTCTGGGTCACATGGTGGATTAGGGCATGGTGGTCCTATAGTGGTGGATACTGTAGTTACTGGTGGACAAGTACTTTGTCTAAATACTGCTGGTAAGCAATAACATATTGTACAAGCGGTAGATATGAACATAGTTGTTCTACCGGTAGTAGAGCCTGTAAGAGCTTGATTCAAGAAATTAAAATTACTTGTCCCAGTAAACGTATCTACTATAAATGGGGTATTAGCAGATAACGGATTAGTTGGAAGGAATTGTGGTACTGTTGAGGCGCCAAAACCAAAAGTATAATTGGACCCTGTCAGTGCTGAAAATGATGGACTACAAGCTGTACCATTAGTAGAAAAAGATTGTGTTAAATCTGCTACAAACCCTAAATTTTTAAGTCCTGGGAGGTTTCCTGGGCCCTCTAAATCATTACTATAATACGGATTACTAATAGTTAAAGCACCATAATCTACACATAGATTTGGATTATCTGTATTTGGTGCTGTTACTGTTCCATTACCAGAACTATTTCCTGCTTCTAGTGCTCCATAAACATGTAAATTAAAACTAGAGTATTGGCCACACCCTGTTCCTCCAGTAGTAGCAATAGGGAATATTAAACCTATAAATCCTCCTCGTGCTGAGTTTGGCGAGTATGTTGGTGTATTTCTATAAAAATCTAAAGCCCCTTCACCTTCAACATATAAAGATGTATTGCCTTGTGCCCATTCAGTTTGTTGAGCTGTCCAATTATTTGCTGACTTTCCTGCAAAATATTCCCAGTCTTGTTGGTAATTATTTCCTAATCCTGCTTGCATGTCTAAACCGGTCCAATCCGTTGCAACTCCCAACGGAGCACCAAGTGCCGGAATACCGTAACCATCTGACGCATAACTTTCTGAACTACCCATAAAGAATATACAAAATATATCATTATCTGGTGTTGTTGTTTCTAATATACCTGTTCCGTCCCCTGAGACCCAATTAGAACCTGGTGGCCAAAACCCGGCCAAGGCTAAGTTCGTACCGGCTGCGTCTACTCTACCTGGTGGTGGACTATTTTTAACACCAGCTAATATTCCATACGCTGGGAAGGCAGCCCATCTCAAATATCTACCATGTCCTCCATAAGTGTCAGGTATTGTATTATCTTCTTTTGCGTCGTCCATCACAAAGTGATATATCTTCCCTCGATAGGCAGGATTTGCTGCTTGGTAAGTTGTAAACCAAGCGGTAGCTGCTGAATAAAAGTGTGCTTGTGCAGCTAAGTGTGGAGGTGAAGTCTTTGGTGTGTTGTATATATCGTAGTAGTCCGTGTATGACGTAACTTGGTCATAAAAAACATACACATTAGTAGTAAGACTCATTCCTGTCAATGCAGTCTCACCCGTATACCACGTACAATGGTTAGTTGTGAAATATCTTTGGCCTCTCACATCTGGCATTTGAAAGAAACAAGGCATTCTATTTGATGGTGTAGATTGTGCGTCAGCTAGTGGTCCAGTTAACCCCGTATAACCTTGATTTCCTTGTATCCAAGGTGACACTACAGGTTCACATGGTTCGTATAGTGTAGTTTCGTAATCAAAATCATTATCAGATAAATAAAAATGCCCATCACCATTAGGTATACCAGAAGGGGATTGGATTGAACCGCCAAGTAGGTCTGCTAACCCCTTGCCGTTCATTTCCATCATCTTTTGTTTACCTCTGTCGGTTAAAAAAAGCTCTAACTGATACTCACCTTGAAATTCAAGAAACCCCATAATTTAAAAGTCAACTTTGATAACATATTGCTGTGAACCGATTCTTGTTTGTGGACTTTTAAGTTTTCCTATGGCTAATAAATCTTTGTTATTATCAAATAACCCTATTTCGGTAACTCTAACTTTATTTGTTGAGCTCCACGTTGGGTTTAAAGATGTAACAAATTGACTAGAATTTAATGTAACATGATATCTCATTTCATATATCGTAGCCATTATATCAGAATTTAAGTTGCCGAAGAAAAAGTATCCGTCACCAAACTGTAGTAGATTTGGTTCTTGGCTATTGTTTAATGGAATGTTTATATAATCATGTAAATTATAGTATGTAGCCGCACTAGTATTCCATTCCCCTAGTATGTAGCTACCTGTACCTGTAACTAAATTTTTAGCTTCAATAGGAAGACCGATAGTGTGTGTACCACCTATCTGATTTGTAACATCAACATCCAACCATTGGTCTGGTGATGGTCTATCTCCTAAGGCTGTTATCTGATATAGTATCTTTAAAGTATGAGCCTGCCATCCTGTACCTGACATAGATGTGGTACAAGCGGTCATTGTAATTGGTCTTAAATATGGAAATTCTGCACCAAATTGTACTGAAATGTCTCTGTTACCCATAGTTGTATCTAAACCTCTCATAATGTTATAGTAATTACAATGTAATCCTGTAGTCATACCAGATAAGTTTTGTAATTGATATGTAACATATAATTGTTTTTGTGCTGCTATCATTGGTGGGTCTGTTATTACACCACCTAAGGTTCCTCCAACACAATTGATTCCTGGTTCTATTAACTCTACTTTTGGCATTGGGAGTGTCCAATTTCTTCTAGATTTCATATCTAAAGCTGCACATATTTCCTCATCATCAAAAGTAATTATTTTAAAGTCTGGCCAAACTTTACCTACTCTGTTTGGTTTTGAGTTCTCACCTGTTAAATTCTGTACTGGATTATTATCCCATAAGTGATAATATCTTAATCCTGGGTCATTCATGTCCGGATTAGGGTTAGATTGTATATATTGTACCCCTACTTCATTAAACACATTGAATCCTGGTGGGTCAACCCAAAAACATTGTCCTATCTCACATTGGTCACCCAATCCTGTGCTAGGGTCGTATGGGACAGAAGCATTTATAGCCGCACTAGCGGTTATTTTCTTATGCCACATTAACCAAGGTATACAAATCTTAAAATTCTTAGCTTCACCATATCCATTTAACTGAGTCCCTGCTACTTCCATAGCAAATTTCTCACCATAGAAATTAGATATAGTTTGGTTGGTATAATGTAATATTGCTATACATTTTTGGTCTTCTGGTAGAACTGCTCTCACTTTACTGAAAGAATCTCTAATATATGTACCGGAAATAATTGATGGATAATAATCATCTGGTTGTTGTGTGGTATCAAATTGTCCAGAGTTACTATTATACCCTAGATATTCTTTGGTTCCACAATAACCACTTGAACCATAGGTATCTACACTACCATATGTACTAGTATCTGCACCGGCCACTGTTTCCGTCCAGTTTATATTCATATTCCACATGGAAACATCCGCAACAGAAATGTCACAATTATTTTCAAATGTTAATGAACCTGGAGACCAGTATGGTACTGGTGTAGTAGCACCATAATAATTACTCATTGGTCCAGAAGGTATTATTAATGTATTAACACAAAAAATAGAATTTACACTCGCTGAGTATGGATGCACACCTGAACCGCCAGCAGTTGATGCCCAATTTGGTAGGTAATCACCAACTGGAAGATAAATTTGAGTCCCTGTTAAATTACCACCACTAGCAAACTGACTAGCGGTATTAGCTGAGGTTGCTCCTGACATAAATTGATACCATAGATAAGGATTTGCCTGGGTTATATCGAATGGTAACATACTGTCCCAACATGGGGTATTAGCAGAAAATAGACCATCATATTGTACTAATAAGAAATCACCAGGTTGTGGATAATAGGTACTAGAGTCATTACAGTTAGTTACCCCACTTAGTAGGGTAATATATGTACCACCTGTCATCGCGGAAACTGGAAAACACCAATCAGAAGAATGAGCATAAGTAGAATTAGTAAATGCACTGTATTCACTACCTTCTGTAGTTGTAGTAGAACTAAAAAATCCTCTAGTTTTTGCTCTATTATATACCGTTGTTTCGGCATGTGCGGGTGTAAGTAACCCATAGGTTGACCCACTTTGTTGGGCCGTAATAGGTACTGGATATTTTACATGTGCTTTATTTCGTTCATTCGCAGAATTAGAAATATTCTGTGCGTTATATTCTGGTCTTAGTATATTGATTCCTGAGGATTGGGGTAAACTGTTAGTGTAACAGTCATAACACATTTCACTATCCCCTAATTGGAATAATGAAAAATTAAGCTGTCCTTGTGACAATCTCTTTCTGCCCGCATCGGTTAATCGAACGGCTATCAACCCTGAAGTGCTTTTTATTAGGTAACTCATTCTTAATCTATTTTATGATAAATATTATTCATATCAGTTATTTTAGTATCCAGGTCCACTAAAACCGAAATTCCTACCAGGATTTAGATTTGTATCACTTTTTGCAGCATAAAATGTACTTGCATCCATCCTAAAGGAAATGGTGTCACTGTTATTACTGGTAACTATCGTTTTATTATTTATTAAGGGGTAATACGCATTTTGAATCACCTTATAAGTGTAACTTCCTGGCCCTGGAACTATTGCGGGCAAACTTATAGGTTTGGTATATTGTACCCCTTTAGGTATTTTTTCTGTTTGTGTACTTACTGTTTGTCCACTTGCATTATACACATATAATACATAATCACTATCAATTCTATTATAATTCTCTACTAATACATCTATTTTTGGTTCTTTTACAGTCGCTATACCTTCTAAAGTAAAATAAGTCATATAAAATACACTGAAAGTATCCCCAGATGTAAGACCTCCAGGATAGTTAACACCATTTAATTGTATAGTCGTATTATTAACTAAACTATAATCTCCAGTATCTGACAAAATAGAACCATTAAATACAACACCAACATTCCCATAAGACATATAGTCTAAATTTATAAAATAATAATAGCCATTATGGAATATAGTATCCGTGGTTGCACTAGTCACATTATTTGGAACTCTAGCATTTTGTATGTGGTAACTTCTACTACTACTAAAAGGAGCGTATGTCATATTAACCGTATCTCCACTTTCTACTGTGTATGGTGCAAATGTTACTGTGTTCTGAGTTGTGGAATAATCTCCATTATCAAAAGCAGTATCAGAAGGAGTAGTGGGTGTTAATGTTGTACCATTTACCGCTACTTGTGTTGACCCTATATTTCTATAGTCTAATACGACTGTATAGGCTGACCCATAAACCAAACAATTACCATCACTAGTAGAACCAAATGAATTCTCAGAAGATGTTCCAGCTGAACTACAATATTGTATATTAAATTTTTGTTGGTATAACCTACAATCATTATTTTCTGGATATGAGAATCCTATCGCTTCTAATACAGGTTTACCAGGGTCTCTAATCACTACAAAATAATAATCTGTTTCTGGATTATAAAAACCATATTGTGTATTAGGTGTAGGATTAGTGTCAAGTGTATCAAACCAACTATTACTTTCTCCACTCATTACAGTAATACCATTAGGTTTATTTACAATTTTTTCCAACTTATCTCTATAAAGATAACTCGGTTTAATCATATATTCCCAAAAATCGAAGGAATCTAATTGGCCTAATAAAATATCATCAGATGCTCTTACTATATAACCAGTGGTCCCTGTCATTACAACAAAATTGTCAAAAATCTTTGTCATATATGAATGTTGTAAAAATTTATTTTCTTCTGGTAGGTAAGCAAAAACATCTACTTTAGGTATACCGTTTCTATTAACTATTTCATTATTATTATTGGTCCATTCACAATAAAGTGTAAATGCACTAGTGTTTGAAACATTATATATATACTGATTGATATGTGGTGTTGCCGTTTCCATATTAACTATCACTTATTTTTGTCCCTCCAGTTATTGTGAATCCTACATTATCTTTTATTTCTTGTACATCTATAAGGACATTGGGCCTTATCCATGGTATATTCGGTAATCCACCACCATATTGTTTATAATAATCATTTTCAACAAATGTAGTAAATGAAACATTTGTTGTAGCTGAGTTCACAGTGGAAGTATCTATTATTTGGTTTGTTTTGGTTAACTCTTCTAACTCTTCTTCGGTTACAAGTGTATTTTTAACATAAGAAGAATTATCTACAACCATATTACTTTGTGAACCAGATAAATAGAAATCATACCACATATTATTTGGTCCCATATTCATGCCCCATATACCAACTCTTTGATTACCTAAGAATTTTAATAATTCAGTTCCTTGTGCGTAACTTGGGGCATTGTTAGATGTTCCTGTCCACGTGGTTGGGTTTAATAAATTAAATTGGATATCATAAGTTGTTTGATAACTTGAGTCACCACTAACTAACCCACAAGTAGCTCCACTTTGGACTCCACCATTATTCCCTAAAGTGTCTGTCATTCTTATTTTAAACTTCTCACCATATTGGCCATATCTTTCCGCTCTAAGTCTAATACATCCATGGTCATATAATGAATAATATCTATTAACATTACCAGTTACTGCTGTAACCCCACCATTTATAGGGGTATTACCATATTTCTGACTTAATAATACATCATTAAATAACTGATTATTATCACTAAAACTAGTAACAGAACCATACTCTTGTCTATCTCTTACATTATAATAAACAACAGCCGCTCCTGGAAATACTTGTTCACTAGAACTTATTATTGTGTCAGCAGATAAACTATTTAAACCAAAAGTTAAATCATATGTCACACCTTTTGTACCATAGTATCCTGCAGCATCAGTAAATTGTGCTAAAACTATACCCATAGGGCTTAATGGTGTTCTCGATGTATCAGAGTCTGCTATTGTTGTTTCAAACACATAATTATTATACCCGCATGGTGTTACCAACATACTGGTATTAATATAACCTTCGGAATCTTCCTTCCTAATACCTAATGCTTCTGCTCCCATTTCTCGTAGATATCCACGTGCCCTACTACATCCACTATACCACGTATCCCCCATTGTAACACCAGTTGTAGTATATTGATATTCATCATCAACCGCAACTGGTTGCCAATCTTGGGTTGTGTATTGATATTGTGAAGTAGGGTTTCCTGCTGTTTGTTGGTTTTTTCTTGGGTCTACAGTAAACCAAGTACAGGTGGTATCCTTTTGAGCCTCATCAATAATGTATATTTTATTATTAAAGGTATTCAAAAAGAAACACCCTTTATTTTCTATCACTAATGTTGCACCAGACAATGAATATAATGGTGTGTCAGGAACTATAGCCGTATCAGGTATACCTCCTTCTAAAACTGATACATTATGAGCTCCTCTATACCAATTCTTCCTTCTATCTGTTGCTCTTAGACTAGTGGCTCCAGTATAAAACCACATTTTTGGGTCTGACGTGTTTAATATAGAACCATTATCTTGTAAACCAGTTAAATATTTTTTTCCGTTAATGTATATGAGTCCAGGTCTATAGTGTGTGACTGGGAACCAATTTTTAGTATCCGCTGGCAAACCAAAAGTTATCCCCACTGGGTTGGTTCCTGCACTATAACTAGAATCATAAAATGTTGTTCCACCTGTAACCCCACAATATAATGTATTATTCACATAAAAAGTAGGATTATTATCATCTACACCTACTACTGAATAAATTGCATTATCTATATCACTAAAAGTATGTACTTCTTCCCCCGCTATACCATCAAAAATTTCATCCAGGTCCCCATCTTTATATAAAAGATATTTGTAAACACCTGAAGTTTCTGGTTTAGTAAAAGAATCCACTGTAATCGCACACTTGGTGTTTGCAGATAATAAACAATCTTGGGTTGATAAAGTAGCTCCTATACTTAAATCAGTTGTACCTGAAATAACAACAATAACGCTACCAGATAACGAATTATTATCCATACATACACCAGTATAACTCCCTGCACTTAAATTTCCTAAACTATTACCAGTATAAGTTGTTCCTGCTGCATTATTAGCCCACGTTATAGTATATGGTGGTGTACCCCCTGATACTCCTATACCAGTTATACTACCTTTAGATTCTGAACTAGGTGTATGAGTATAACTATAATTGGTAAAAAACGGATTACCGTATGTTTGGTACCAAAATCTTCCTCTAAATGAAGATGGGTTCGGACTATTTTGTGTTGACATCGACATTTTTCTATTTTAATTTTCTTCTAGTACCTATAATAGGTGTGTTATTGGGTTTATTTAAATTATATCCGGTAGTACTAATATTAGCAAATTTACCATCTATAACAATGCGTTCTGAACTTAAGTATACCCTCTTATCACAATCTTGTGAAGGTTGTGCAATCGTAACTGTTTTATTATAATTTCCTCTTAATCTTTGTTGTATATCCACAGTAAAATTATCTCTATCAGTAAAATCATTTTCAGATGAATTCATAACAATAAAATGGTCAAATGTAGAACCTTTTTGTAATTTACCCCTAAATGTTGTTTTTATAACATACGAGTTATCCGTGCTTGGGAAAACACTTCTCTCAGTTGTTTTAGACTTGTCTTGATATGGTAAATTCCATCTTATTTTTAAATCTTTCCACTCTATAGATTTTCCTGCGTTTATATAATAGTCAGTTATTTTTGGTGTATTTTTTATATACTCATTAGATAAAGTATAAGACCATAAATTAGTAGCTCTTCCTGGTTTCTTTTCTAATACCATAGGTCCTGAATATCCCTTATTTGGTATGTCAAGGAACGTCTGATTATTAAAGTTTTTTGGTGTTATAGATATAAACCCATTAGGGTTAGAGTAAGCCGGTAATTTCTCATCTGTATTTATATAAAGTTGTCCTGTACTCGATATATCTTTTTGTTCTCCACTAGGAGTAGTTATAATATTAGTTTTTCCTTTTGCGTCTCTTTTCCAAATAATTTCTCTATCAATTATAGGTAAATCATAAGGTCGTCTAGTAATTCTAATCCATGGAGAAGATGCATCTTCAGAATTTGTAGGTTCTTTTCTACCTAAATTAACTTTAAATGCACATGTTTTTGTTGACCCAGTATCTTTTATATTAGAAGACCAGTACGCTTCATATTTTAACCTTATTACGTCAGTATCACCACTTAACAAAATAGGTCCAGTATCTAAATTAACGTCAAAAGATTTATGGAGTATTTGAGATGTGGAACCAGAACAACTCATAGTGTTAATCTTTTTATCTGTCTCCAATAAATCATAAGTTAAGAAATCGTCTGCCCAAGAACGAACTAATTCACTTGTTGTAACAGTATATTCAGTTAATACTGTTTCTGATTGTCCACTATTATTTGTTAGATAAATTCTAAAATAGAAATCGTTAATACCACCAATATTATAACCAAAAGCTGGATTACTTTGCCAATAAGGATTTGTATTAGTATATTTGTCAGATACTTTACCTTCTAAGAGTTTAGGATATGATGGGTCAATCACCGGATTTAAAACTCTACCCCCTTTAAGAATTATGGCAGAATTTATTAATTCTTTATATTCATAATCGTTTGAAGGGTACGAGTAATCTAATCCTTCTTTTTTATAAAATCTATTAACATAGTCACACCAAGAAGTATCCTCATATTTTACATCTAATACAGCTTTAAATTGTATTCTATACTTGCCGTCTCTGGTAGGTGCATATATAATACCTCCTTCAGTAGTGTTTATGTCTGTTGGTCCACCATTACATCCTAGAGATTCTGGGAATATCGCGGCTCTAATTTTAATATCATCTATACCCATTAACTGGCCATCTAGTGGTGATTTATCACTTAAAGGTACCAATGTATTTCCAGTAAATGCACTATAGCTAAAGTATAAATCAAACATCTGAGTTGTTTCAGTACCAGATAATGTATAATCGGTATAACCAGTATATGAGTGAGTAAATCCTGATTTATCCGCTATAAATTGTGGCCAACTCGACCAAGTAGTACCGACTATTTCAGTTGCTGGGTCATTAATAGGTACATAATAAGCATTACCTTTTTCTTCCAAAGAATAGAAGGAATCTGGTCTAATAGTTATACCACTAAAACTACCATCAGGAGCGGTATGTATGGTGCAATTACTAAACCATGGGTTACCTATACTTCTTTCTGCCCATTGTAAAGCTGATTCCCATTTAATAGGGTATTCGTTTGGATGTGTGAATAAAGTGTATGCCTCTATTCCTGCTATTTGTTTTTCTTTTAATGATTTTTCAAAATCATCTCTTTGACTAATACTTGCAAACTTTATAAATTGAGCATTATTTTCGTTAACTATTTCTTTTCTCCAACCAACTTGGTATTCTATTTTACCGTCTTTGGTGAATGTTTGGAACTCTTCTGGGCCGAATCTGGTTCTAATATCTGGATTATTATATTTTAAATCTTTTGTCCCTGTATTAAGATTTTTACTGTTCATTACAATATATGGTTCCGAACTTATTATCTCAAAAGCGTCTTCAGGATATAAAGGCATTTTATCCTCTAAAAACACCTTATAATCAAATTCAAATGTTCCACCTTCACTTAAAGCTATATCCAAAGGTTCTGCAGATTCAAAAACCTGTGGAAGATACGATTGTAAAGTTCTAGCCATCTGTTGACTAACTCCACCACCAGGACATGGACTTTGAGGTATAATAGCATCTACTTCTGGTTGAGTCATAAGTGTTGGGGTTCCTTCATCAATTGGATAAAATAATATATTACCCAAATTAACTTGGGATGAATCATCTTGTGCAATACAACTAGCTTCAAATCGTGTATACCAACAAGGATATAGCCTTAAACCATACCCTCCATGATTTACTCCCATTGGGTTCCCCCAATTTTCATTTGGTGGTTCCAAACCACTACCAGGCCCACTATTGGTTTCCCATAAAACACTACCTGTAGAATAGGGTCCTCCCACATTTAGACCAGCATACATTTGTGCAATTGCAGCTCCTTCTGCACTGGAATTATTCCCACTATTACAGTGAAATAGTTCATAGTTCGAACTACCAGGAAAACCACCACAACCACCGCAACCACCGTTTGAATAATAACCGGTATACCAGTAAGGTTCACTCATATCGTTTGTAGGCATACCAAACACTGAACCATTTAAGACATCTATATGATTAGACATTCCAAATATACCATACACCCCTTCATAACTATTATCAAGTTGGTATAGGTCCGATGAGGAGTCTACTGAACCTATTCTGATAGGTATTTTTTGATTTAAAACTACATTACCAGCACTCCCTGAAGAGTGTGTCATCCATTGCACCCAGTAATTATAATCTATCACTTGCATAGTATCTATTGTACCATCTGGTACTAGCATCCATAGTTGGTTCCTCATCTTTGATGGATGGGTATCATTAAAATCTAAACTAAATATGTTCGATTGAGTTCCACCTATTAACCATAATTCTACAAATGACTGTTCGTCCATTTTTAAACTAGCCGATATAGTCGCTATTTCACCAAAAGAACCATTTGCGTTATATGCACTAGATTGCCATCCAAAATATTGACCTAAACAACATAGTGAAATTTTTGCAACAGCTGCGTCATGTACCCCACCTTGGACATACTTGTACGTTGGAGCTGACCTTGAGGTAGAACCACCAATAGTTTGTGAGTTAGGCCCATAATCGGGCATATTCATAATTTCAGCTGGTACCAAACCAGAGCTTACCCTATTAAAACTGATACTTAATTCAGCTGTCTGGTCAAGAGTTCCCAAAGCTGTAGCCGGGTCACATATACACCTTTCCTCACCTGGTGGGTCGACAGGGTCACATGGATTGAATGAATCTCTTGGATTAGTTTGTGTGATTTTAGCTGGTACCCCCTGGTTAGGGCCCATCTTAAGATTTTTAGCAATTTGTGTGTCACATACCTCCAAATTATACTTAGAACAACTATTTACACAATTCGTCATAGCTTGAGCTGCTGCCACATTATCACAAAATCCAAGTCCTCCTACTGGGTCATGAATCACATGTTGTCCAAAACAACCCGCGAGACAATTACTACCAGGAGTGTATATAGCTCCAAAAGGCCCGCCTGGTGAATAAGGTGTTTGTTGCCCCCATAGTACCCATGGATATATAGTTGAAGTATTAATAAAAGAAATACTAGTGTCCCCGGTCCAACAACTTACACATTCACCAGGCATAACTTGGTTGTGTACCATAACCCTCGGGTTCCAACCATTAGGAAGTGAATCATCCCAATAAAATGATGCTGGTGGACATGCACAAGGGTCTTGCCACTCAGGACAAGGATAATAAACCTGATAACATGCTTGTCCTCCTATATTAGAAATTCCATCCTTAAATATTTCTGGATATGTTGTTGCTGTTGTTGTACCAGTCGCTGGTGGGTTTTCAGGTATAGTAGTAGTATCTTTACAATCCTGAGCTTTCCAAAGATTATTACCTCCGTCAAAAGGTACTGTATAATTTGTTGTCGTAGCACTACATGGTATTTGTTTCCAATAATAAGTTAATATCATTTGAGCATCTGAAAGTCCTAAAGCTCCAAGTCCTGTAGTGAGTTGGTAGCACCCAGGAATAGGACCCGGACTACCAAAATCTACATTAATTAATACATTATATCCTTGGTCGTATATATTATTCCAATACCCCTCCTGCCACCAATCCACAAAGTCCCCTTGGGTAGGAGTTGACGATATACTTGTTGGGGCTGTTGCTGGTGGAGATTGTACTGGATATGTTCCAGTGACTGTATTACATGGACATACAGTATTTCCTGTAAGTGTTTCTTCCCAACCACCACAACCAGCATGATTAGTCTCACAACAAACACCACTATAAACTATAGAGGTTGCCGTCATAGCTCCTGAAAAGGATACATTGTTTTGGTTGTATGAAACGGTAATGCCACTAACGAATAAAGTGGTGTCATAACCCCACATACTACCGTATTGGTTGGCTAATAAATCTGGTCTATTATCTTCACCACAATTCCAGGTGGTAGCACTCTGTATAAATGTATTTCCGGTAATTCCGGACCAACTAGTAGTCGCTGAATAAGCACTAGTAGTACCAGTACAACCAGTGAATCCCCAATCTACACAATAATGAACGGTACCTTCTGTCATTCCTGTTCCCGGACAATTCCAACAAGTTGAGATTCCTCCTCCATCTATTACTGAAGGTGGTGGGAATAAAGGTGTATCGTTTGTGGTAGATGCGTTTGGTGCTCTTAAATCCCAACCACTTACTAAGGTATATGTCGGTGTGTTTCCAGTATCTAAGGCAAAATTATATATAGCGGTATATGCAGTTGTGGAACCGGTTGTATTCCAATCTATTTCAAAAAGATTCTGCCAACTATTATAAGTGTGAGGGTCCGAACCATTGTTAAAATTCCATAAATCTTCCCCTGCCACACTACAAGGACCTTGTATTAGAATAGAATCTGGGTTATTTAAATAAATGTCAGGTGTGCCATCACCATCAAGGTCAATCGTATTGTCAGTGGTGGTGTCTATAACATAATATGTAAGTCCTGAGTTTGGGTCTGCGGTATTTCCTTGGATTCCTTGTAGCATGCCTGTCATAGCACTAAACCAATAACTGGTTTGTGGTGGGTCTGTGCACCCAGTACTAGTATAGTAGACTCCACTAGTATAACTTTGATTGTTTATTTGTATATTAGCGGTCCAGTTTGTGTATCCTGTACTAGCTGATAATGTATCTTCACAAATATAACAATGATTAGCTAATGTATCGTATAATGGTGGTCTTGCACATTCTACCCAAGAACCTAGACATGGTATATCATCACATAAAGGTTCATGTTTATAAGGGAATTTATATCTATGAAAAATAGAATTTTCAAATCTTACACCACCTTGCCAAATAGTAGTAGCTGGTATAAATTGTTCCATCAATCTTACCCAATAATCACCAATCTTTTCACAATAATTTATCATTTTTTGGTAGGTGTATTGGCTGCTTTTTACACCACATGTCACCAAATAATTGTTTATATAATCATCATAAACATTTTGTAAAGTAGGGTATCCTCCACCTTTTGCATCATCTATAGTTAAACGATTTTTAACATTTATTAAAATCTTATAGAATTGTGATGCAAATTCAAAGAAACTCATTGTGGAAGCGTTTATTTTAACTTCCGTATCATCTATACCCCCTAAACCTGGATATGGTGGAGATATTAATGCGGTAAGACCAAATGGGCAACCGTATTTTCTTGAATAGTTCCAAACATCCCATTCTAGCCCTTGACCTACATTCATGAATAATTCTACATTCTTAACATTCATGACCAATCTCTCGTCATCTGTAAAATATTTTGTTCCTCTATCACGTAAACTATAGTATCTGGTTTGGAATGTGTCTTTTTCTTCCACCCAAGATTTTTTATTATCTACAGTTCTAGTTATATCAAATCCATCCATCATAGACGGAAATCTTCTAAATCTTTCTAAATAAGGTTCACCGTAGGTAAATGCATTTAATTTAGTTTTAACTGTAGGTGTATTACCTGTAAATACAGACTTAGTAAAATCTGTTATTCTTCTCCCTCTATGTTCTAAAGTTTGTTCAAACCATCCTGCACCAGCTTGGAACCAACTATCTGTCCCTACTTGTGGTACAATTGGGAATCCTTGGTCGTCAACAGGAAAATCTTTTCTACCATAAGGGATATCCGATACTAATGATTTTGTACCAAATGTATAACCACTTATAGTTGTAGGTATATAAGGTGCTACAGTTCCTGGTTGTGTAGCGGTAAATCCTGTTATCCTTACCGGTATCTCTTGAACATATGTTCCTCCTGACATTTTACCCCAGGTCGTATTAAAGTTACTCATATTAATACGTTGTCCTGCAACATATACATGTTCGTTAAATTCTATTAATGCTTCTGGAGCACCAATAAATCTTAACATAAATTCTATAGCTTTTCTTGTACCTTTAGATTTAAATAGATAGGCGGTATTTAAAATCAATCTTCTATATAAATCTATATCTAACTCTGCTGGAGTCTTGTTACTAACCTCTCCAGCATATAATGGGTCTTCTTTTTTAGCTTCTAACCCAAAAACAGATTCTAAGAAATTATCTTCACTAATTGCGGATGGTGTTTTCCATCCAATAACTTGAGCTAAATTCTTTAGTAGAGCGTCTGGTACATTATCTTGTTTACTATAACTTACATTATTCATGTAAGCTAATCCTTCTATATATTTTTTAACCTCATCAAAACTTCTACCATAAAGTTGTAATACCTTTTCTACTTTATGTTCTGGTGTATCAAATTCCTTTAATGCCGCAGTAGTTAAAAATCTAGAAATAAGATTAGTTTTTTCTCTATCTAATGCGTCCCCAATATCATATAAAGAAGTTAAATAGGCCCCAAAAGTAGCTCCGGATATCATAATATTCCAATCGTCCTGCATTGGCCAAGTTACTAATTGTGTAGCTCCTATAACGTCCCCATCATCGGAAGTTTTCTTTATCTGAAAGGTTGATGTGTATTTTGGAACTGTGTCTCTACTTAAGAGATATTGTTCTACCTCCGTCAATGAATTGAATACTTCTTCTATTCTAGTTTCAGAAAGTTTTATTTGGTAGTCTATCAAAGTAGTAGCGGTAACACTACTAGCCCCACTGAATGGGTTTCCTTTCACTATAAAACTTAAATTACTGTCAGTAGAAGCTGTTGGTGGTGTAAATGATAGGATTGGGTAATTATTACTTTGTACTGAAATAACATAATCCGTATATTTTTTTGTTAAGTTACGATATTCACTAATTCTATTATCACCATTAGAGGGTAAATTTCCTTTTGTAGTAAACTCTATATTAAAAGGATTATTTAATCTTGCGGAACCTACTCTGAAACTAGCCTCATTAACATTAGGGTCATAAGTATAACCACTACTAGTGTTCCCACTAAGTAAGTTAAGGCCAATTCTATTAACATGTATTACAGCTGGAAAATTTCTTAGAATGGTAAGAACAGAAACTCTAAATTTCTCTTTTAGAGACCCAAATTGAGTAAAATTAGTAATTTTAGACCTATCGTAATTTACAAATACTTCTAATCTATTGGAAACTAATTTTAATGATTCTTCTACAGATTCTATATTAAGAGTACTTAAAGTAATTGGTTCGGAGAAACTACCTAAATTAAAGTCTCGGTCGTCTTTGGTGGGCACAGAATCAGTAACAGAAAAATTCCCCAATGTGAATTGTGGGGTACCTGTCACATATTGATTACCTACTAGATAATCACTAAATGTGCCTGCTCCATTTCCAGGCCTTAATTCATTGTTCTCTCCCTTAGCCATATATTATACAATATTATTGAACGCTTTACTAAAATCTATATTATCTCCCCTATCTTCACGTACTTCATATAGTGGGTTACCAAATTCATCTCTCTTCTCGAATAAATTATATTGTTTAAATATATTATTATCTCTATCATATAGAGTATATATTCCATCTGTAATAGATTTAGTTTGATTGCCATACAATGCAATTGCTAAACTATCTAAGTCATAATCAACCATTTCTATTTCCATACATATAGGGTTAAATTGAGTGTTACTTACTATAACCTCTTGATTTGGGTGCCCTATATATGGTAACGCATGAGGTTTATTAGTTGGTGCTGTTGTAGGGGTTAATGTACAGAATAGTAAATTACTACCCCCATTTATATACCTGTATCTAATAGCTTTTTGATTACTATTAGTCATATTTTGTGTTATCGGCTCACAGAAGAAATTAGATGTGATTATCCTATATAAATTAGGTATTTTAGTCCCATCTGTATTTAAATATTCTATCCTAAATCCAACAAGACCATTATTTACAAATTTGTTCCTATATTGTGGTGGAACATTATTAATATCAAATATAATACCTTTTACATTTGGCAAAGAAGATAACACCCCACAATCCGCCAATGTAGTTCTTATTTCAGCTGGTTTAATATACAAAGTATATATCCCTTTCTCTTTAAACTGTGTTGCGGGTAGTTGTAAATTATATAACCCACCTAATAATTCTATATTTGGGTTACCACCTGTAGTGGTATTATGATAATAAGGGGTTAAAATGGAAGAAGCGTCCAATTTTCTTATAATTGGTACTTCCGTAGCTTCTCTTGAAGAAGAGTATACCATCAATATGTCCACATCATCTGGTGATACATCTGAAGGTCTTTTAATTCCGTATGTTCCTAATGCCATTTTGTACTTTTTGTTAATTCTTGGTTTATTTGGTAAAATCCATATCCATATATTTCTAATGCCCCAATAGTATCAATTTCACCTAATCTTTGGGAAGTCTCAAATACGGACTGCTTACCTCTGTTAATAAATAGTTCTGACTGAATTTCTACTTCTTGACAAATATTTATTAATACTTCTTCTTTTGTGATAGCTGACATACATAATTCAATCTCATGTTGGTTGTATGGATTTGTCCCTACAGGTACTTCCATTTCAGGGTAAATACAAGTTCCGTCATCTATAAGAGCTACTGGGTCATAGTTAGTTGCAAGAGGGTCTGTACATCCATATGCTGGGTAAGTACAACAACTTGTGTCGTTTGGATTTGGTGGGGTTCCACATCCTAAAACGGTTGGTCCACCATAATTTAGTGCTAATGGGTCAGGACATCCTGTCCCTACCCCAGCATATTCACAACACCCATCATCTACATCTGGGTGAAGAGGTGAATGGTCTACACCCGCACAGTCCCACATATAATTTGTTGCTAGAATGTCTGTACATCCAAAAAGAGGATATTCACAACAACAGTATTGGGATGGTACAGAACATGGTGGAGAATATGATGGGTCGTCACAAGGAAGATTAGCAGCTGGATTATAATTTAATGCACTAGCGTCCATACATCCCGCCGTTGGAGGTGGGCACCCTGCCTCATATGTGGCATATGGACAATAAAGAGCATGTGTTGGGTCAGTACAACCTGGTATTTCTATAATACAACTACCATCATCTATAATATAAGAGAATGGTGCTGCATTTGGTGGATTATAAGGTTGAGCCAGGCTTGGAGGACATGTCATAAGTGGTCCTCCTGGAATAGGCGGCATCATACTAGCTAGAGGAGGATATATATCCGCGTAAGCTACTGAGGCACCTCCCGGGGCTAGATATGGACCTACTTGAACAATATCTGTATTTAAATGGTCTCCAAATAGCGCAGTGTTTGGTGGTTGTGGTAATGCACTTTCAAATAATCCTGTTCCAACATTATATGTACAACCTGCTGAATAATAACAACAATCACCTAACCCACTTGGTCCAGTACTACCAGCTGTATTACAAGGATTAATTGTAACCCAACTTGCATTACCTTGATTTGTCATTACGTTTAAATTTAAATCTAAAGAACCTACAATGAAATTACCTGAATCATCCCACGCCCCTCGCATATAATTGGATGCCTCTGTATCTAAGCATGCTTGTATAGTGTATACACAACCACCAAAAGAAGAATTTGCAAAAATATGGTCTGGTTTAATACCATAATTAACTGTATTTGCTGGACCAGCATTTCTTGGCCAATTATCACCGTAGTTTGCGGGAACTGTTCCTAAATTATCTGCTGCAAGTCCAAATATAAAAGAATCCATTACGTCATTCACTCCAGGAGGGTTTTGTGTACTCTGTAGACCATTATCCATGCATCCATAAACATATGGCTCACAAGCATGACGCTTACCTGATGATGCTGTCCAACTATTTTTTGAACAAATGGGCCATGGGTTCCAGTAACACCCAGTGGAGGAATAACCATCATAACAGTTATCACTTTGCCATAACTCATTATCATCAGCTTGTTGGTATCCTGCAGCACTTGGGCCCCAATATGATGCACCCCAATTGTCTGGATGTCCACCACAAGCAGTTCCAAATGGTGAATTTGCATTGACCGGTCCATTTGGTTGACAAGAACTACTTGAAGTATTACTTGCACCAATCCAGCCAGTACTTTGATGTCTAAATACGTGTGTTGGTGGGGCGTTCGTCCCTATATTATCACCAATACCAGTATACCAGTTATTAGGGACATTACTATAATTACAATCACAATAATATTGGTCGTTACTCCATCCCTGCATTACTCTCTTATTAAACTGCATATCTACTGTTAAAGCATACCCATATTTATCTATTTGAACGGAACAACAGTAATTAGGCCCACTACCCATTTGCTTTTGGTATTGTGGTTTAGGTTCCGATATAGCTGCTGTTTGTTCTAATCTTTTCTGTCTTAGGTAATCTTCTGGGCTGTAATTATCTGTTATTAAATGTGACCAATGTCTATTGTCTGTTTGTGTGGTGTTAAAAGTGGAAGAATTTCGTTGTAATGCAGGCGCAATTAAACTAGTTGCACACATTTCCCAGTGTCCACTCCCAGCCATTGGGTCAAAACCAGCACTACTTGGTTGTTGTCCTGTTCTCCAGTAACATTTCCCGTCAAATTCCACTATCATCCCCTCATCGTAATCATTAGGGTCTCCTACCGCAAGAGCTGCTGGTGGTGGTGAAGATTGCCAAGTCCCAAACCATCCTATAAATGCTCCTACAGCATTAGGACATGGACATGGGGATATTGGTGAGTAGTTACAACATATATGGTCCAAACTTCTACTATCTAAACCATAGGTATAACCACTAAAAGTTGTGCCCCCAGAGGTGTCGACATAAAATATATCATTAATTGTGTATCCTGTCGCTATATCTGTTATATAATGGATAATACCATCACCTGTACCATCACCATTTAAATCTACTCCTACACCTACCACATACATGTTAGGTCCCCAATTTTGTAATATTGTTAAATGACTTTCACTTTCTCCTGTTATATAAAAAGGTATAGATACACCAAAATTACCTTGTGCACTACTAAAATGGTCCATAACATCAGGATTACTATCCCCACTAAAAATATAATCTTGGAATATACTGCTACACCCTATAGGTGTCTCAAACCCTGGTGGTTTTAATTCTATAGTACCAAACATATTACCCGCTGAGGGATAATTCATTGTATATGGTACACTTATATGTTTGGATACATATACTGTCCCCCATGGATTTATTTGTTCCAAAGTAATTGTGTAACCTGTAGAATTTGGTGCGTATGTATTAGTAGCTGATGGTGTCCCAATTGAAAGATTAGCTGTTGGATTTCCGTCACCCCAATTTAAGACATAATCAGAAAACTCTAAAAACTTTTTAAATTGGAAATCTGAACTATTAAAGACTGTTATACTATAACCATCTCCAGTATATAGGAAGTTAGTCACAACATCTCTTTGTAACATCATACCATCAAAAGGTGTATAAACCCCTATATCGTTAAAATCTTCAGTTAAACAAAGTGTTACTGTTGCTCCAGAAACACATGGTGATGATATGGCTTCTCCTCTACCAGGAGCGGTATTTCTCCAAGTTTTACACCAATAATCTTTTTCTACAGGTGCTTTCCAAAAATCACAAAATCCATTTTGGTAAAAGAAACAATCCTCACATTTTTGACCTGCCGGAACACCCTGAGATGTATAAGGTTTATATTCCACAGGTAATTGTGGTGGAATAACATCTGTTCTTCCAGGATAAAGTTTTCTTTTTATTTTTATACTAATCTTTTCCATTATGCCGTGGTCCATTCATAAAATTCAATTGGTGAGGCGGGTGTTAATCCAACTCTAGATAAGGGTCCCATCCCTAAGTGAACTTCATAGGTGTAAATTGATGTGTTTATAGGTACCTCATAAAAGAATGAAGCAGCTGGTTGTGTTGTGGGTAATAAAGGAGCTGGATTCGTATTAGTAAATTTCACTACCTTTCCAGTTAATCCATTATAAAATTTAGCAGACATATAAAATTTATCTATGTTTAATAACTTAGTACTCTTTAACCAATGTAGATAATATCCCTCATCTCTTGTCGTTAACATATATTCGGGTATATTAACATCTCTTCTAGTATCAATGACTATTATATTTATGTTAAATGGGTCTACTACTGGTGAGTCAGGTATACCATCATTATTAAAATCTACAGTATCCATCACTTTTTTTATAGACATTGTTGTGTTTAATACTAGTGACATATATAAAGTTTGGTCACTTCTATTTGGTGTATCATAAAAATCTAATTTAAAGAAGCTTTTCTTAAAAGCTTTATCATTTTGATACATTTGCATTCTTGTAAACCCTTGTGTTTCATAAGCAGACTCATTCGGTACGGTATTGAAAGTAAAGTAACTAGCTGGATTTGTTGGTGCTCCTAGTCCAGGGTCATGAAAATAAAACTTATAGTAAACAGGTGGTGAAGGGTCTGGTGTCCCTAGTAATACGTCAGTATTGTCCGCATGTCTATAACGTGTGACCTCATAATCTTTAGCTTTCCCAATTACCTTATTTAGTACATCGTCTTCATAAGTTTTTATTAAATCTTCTCTTCCAGCATCATCAAAATCTAGACCTATAGGTAATACTATTTTTTGCTCATTCGAGTCTACTCTTATTTTATATCTATTGACAGTCATCTTGTGTAAATTCTTCTAGTGGGTTATCCCCTATTAGGGTTGTCATTTCATAAGCTTCTTGACCTACCTGTCTTTTCACATAAAACCTAATATCGGTCTTAGGATAATGTGCACCATTCATATAAGGATAATCTACCCCTAGCGTACCATCTTCTAAGAACCCTATATCGTATAAGTCTCTCCATTTCCATAGCCCTTCTCTTGTAAAATATGTAGCATACCCTGGTATAGAGTCCTTATCTATATGTGTGTTTACATCTTTGGATATGTTTTCAGGGTCTCCTTCTTCAATATAAGAAGAAAAAACTCTAATAGGTACCTCATAATGTGGAGAATATGTATATCCTCTTTTCATTTGGTTGTGAGGGTCACTTATATTATTATTAGCTAGGTTTATAGCGAAAGCATTCTGATTCCAATTAAATTTATGGTATATTTTAGATATTTCTCTTTCTTTTAATTCTGTAATATTATATTCTACAAATTCACCTCTTAATCTATCACCTATGACCAGTGGGTCTCCACCAATAAAAGGTGTGGCTGTATATTGGGTGAATGGGACATTAACATTATTAGGTACCGGAGCTGGGTCATACCCAGAATTTACTGTGGTGTCTAAATAAGTGTCCGGAAAATTCCATGACCACCCATAATTGTGAGGATAATCAAAATATCCCTTCTTATTTCTTAAATTTACTGTAACATATAATTTAGTTAGAGGCTGTAATTGCACATCTCTAAGCTCCGCCACATCTATATCTCTAGTAAAAGAATATATATACGCTGGATAAGCATTTTTAACACTTACTCTACATTTTGTATATTCATTAGGTACTATCTGTTCTACCTTTTGTTGTGTTTTAAACACTTGGTCTTCGAACCCACATCTATTAATAACACAGTCATCAACCATAGTTAATATTTTATGCCACACAACATAATATTGGGAACGGCTCTTTGGGGTTCCTGGTGTTATCATTCTTACAAAGGTACCTAAGGTGTCGTTTGGGGGAGGAGATGAAGTAAATGCTTGAGAAACACTAATATTAAAGACATTTTTATCTGACCTATAAGCGGCTGAACCTATACTATAAACAGGTATCTGTGGAGCCATATTGGTGGTAAAGGTATATGCCCCATGGAAGTTTATCTCTACAAACTCACCTTCATTTAATCCATGAGGTGCTCCACAATGAAATCTAATTAAATCTTTACCTTCCACAGTAACATTTTCTGTATGAAATGGAATACCATCGGAAGCTAGAAAATGTAGAGTGCTATCACCAACTAAATTCCCGCTAGTATCTATTTGATAAGCCATAGGTTCGTCTGGAGCACAAGAATCTGGATAACTTACATGAACATTCCAATTAGTTTTATCAGCGTACAATTCATCTAAATCGTCCCTTACTAAAGCAAATTCCCTAATTTGTGGAAATCCAGGCCAAGGAGATGCTGGTATAGGGTCGGTATTATAATACAATTCTTGAAATAATGAGGTTTGGTTTGGGTCAGATGTACCAGAATAAGTATTATTTACTAAACTATAAAATTTACCATATATTCTATATATTGAGGTGGATTGTCTTTCATAATAAAATCTTTGTGATAAAGCCACATCCACAGTCCTATCTCCCTGTATTAATTCTCTATAGTGGGTTTCTAAAGGAGAATTAACTCTAACGTTCTCATCTTGAGCACCAACATATTTTTTACTACCTACTTGTATTTTTAAATTATCACTATTCATCGGTAACTGGTAAATAACGGCTTCTTAGGTTATCATAAGCGCTTGCCCCCCTTCTTAATCCAAAATAATACTGGTGGAAATGACTTAATCTATAATTTTGTGTTGTTGTATTAGCTGTATATCCCATATATACTGGGTTAGTTGCTAGAACTCCCCACTTTCCTGGTTGACTATAATCAAGTTGGATATCCCTAACATCCCAATTATTATTCCAATTACCGTAACCCCCAACAGCCGTATGCCATCTATAAAATGGTATAGTCTGTGATTTTATATGTCCTGTTGGTGGACCTAATAAACAATCTCTTATGCTTGGATTATCTTGTATTAAATTAAAATCTGACCTTCGTTCCACCACATGGTTAAATGCATTATCTTCTAAGTCGAAACCATAAGGAACGCCACTAGTTGTACCTATTGCGTAAAATGGGTTGAGTCGGTTTTCTTGGGGATTTTCGAATGCTGCTATACCAAATTCACAATTTTGTGCTATTAGTTGCGTTATGTCACCATCCATTAATCTATTTTTTCTATTATTACCTGAACCACCCCATATAGGTGAAGGCCCAAACCATCTATTTATGTTAGTAAATTGTAGCTCCCAAAAATCTAGTTTATTTAATTTCCAGTTAAATGTATGTTCTATAATTTCAGAAAAATCCTGGTGTGAGCTAGTTCTAATTTCTTCCAATAAATAACATTCTGTTTCCCCGGTTAAACACTCTAAACAATCATTTGACTCACAAAAAGTTAAAGGTCCTAGTTCTATAATTGTAGTTGGGAATAATATTCTTGATTCAGTGATAGTTCCAACCTCTTTTTGAAATCCGTTGAACGGTCCGTTTAGTGCGTTCAATAGTGCATTTTGGGAAGTCATATTTGTTGGACAAGAACGATAATAGTATGTACCTCCAGATACAGGTAATGAACCACCGTAACTTATACTGTCTTTCCATATTAAAGAATCACAATATTCCTCAGTAGGTTGTCCTTGATTCATATATCTATTATTTTTAAAATTAAAAAGATATAAACTACCCCTTAACCAAGTATTTGATAGTGTACCGTTTGGTATTCCTTGACATAACCCATCATATATATTTCTTCTTACCCTCCACTCATTAAGAGCAAAGAATAACCTAGTTAAATTAGTCATTAATGATATCATCATCACAATCTTAGCAGCCATGATACCATAATAAGCAGCTTGCCATCCAAGAGCAGCTGTAAACGGAATAAAAGATAATGCAGTACAGACAATTAGAAAGATGAATATTGTTGTTACTATTTGTGAAGGACCATTACCAACCATAAAACTATAACACCCTCTTCCAGCTAGGGGTTCCCCGTGTTCGTCTTTACCAAACTGGTTCATCCACGAACTTCTATCGTCCTGTCCCCAACCTTGGTCTATAACTGGGTCATTATTTCGTAAAGAAACAATACCACTACAATCTGGCACATCTACAGTATCGTCACCTGTTTCGAACTCTTCATCCGACATCTCACCATCCTGATTAAATATTGAAGAAACAATATCGGTTATAAATCCTATTATTTTAGGTGTTTTAAAAACATAAAAATTTCCACAACTACACGGTTCACATTCAGGATAGTTCACTAAAGGTAAATTCCATCTAGTATTATTTAGAACAGAAGAAATCATGATAAAATTTAAGTTATTAATAACGAATTGAAGTGCTGTCCATATAATCATTAATGCAAGGTTAATGATAGAAGAAACAGCGACCGCTAAACCAGCAACAATAGTTCCAGCAGCGTAAGCTGCAATGTTTGCCAACCCAGTCAAAATATCATTCATGTATACTGTAAAAGCATTATAATAAACAAAGAATATCGTAAAAAAGGTAAAAAATATTGTAATCCCTTGTGCTATAGTCTGGAATTGAGTAATGGTAAATAAGTAAGTACCACCTCTAAATGCATCATTGGAAGGGATTTCGTTTGTAGCGTCGGAACACTTAGACTCTATCGCAGGATTTATACTTTTTATACCTAAAAATCTCCATCTATTCCTATCAAATAAAGCTCCTCCCCATCCAGCGCCTTCATGTCCTCTTCTCCATCTATCTATAAAACCAGCAACTGTGTATACTTTATCCGGATAAAACTCATAAAAATAATCTTTACCGGTAGCTACTACCCCAGTTTGCCATGCACCAACAGGAGTACCACAATAATCATCTATGTTATCACTAAATGCATAAGAACATGGGTGTACATTAGCAGATGGGGTTCCTGTTCCACTCCCCGCACCTAAATTATATTCGTGAATGTTAGGAACCAAATATTTTGCTTTTCTTCTACCCCCTACAGAAGAACTATCTAGACCGATTCTAAATCTGTATTTCCCTCTAGTTGGGATTCCAACTGAATCATCTAAGGATATTATTTCGTCACCAAATTCATTAGTTATTATATAATCTAAATTCATTGGTACTTGTACTGTAAAAGTACCGCCATCATCTATTACTTTAGATGTGCCTTCTAAATTAAAAAATTCCAAATGTGGTTTACCGTCCCCCGCTGCTCTATCAAAAATGGTAAATCTTACCGCTTCTATAGTGCCTGGTCCTGTGGTTAAAGAACACATATCACCTTGATATCTACTAACCGAACCATTTACATTTACAGAAGCAGCATTATCATCACTCATTATAGCTCCCATTAATGTAGAAGTAGGTTGTATTTCCACTCCAGAGTCTCTTAAATCAAAATCTACTCTAGTAATCCCTATATTACATAAATCTTTACTTCCCCAGAAAGGTGTAATCTCAATAGACTTTTCTTGTATGATAACCTGTGGTAAGGTATCTAAGTTTGATGATGCCTTAAACTCCGAATAACTTTTAAATTTATCTGGTGATACTCCTTTTACAATAAAATCAATAGGTTTCATTGAATGGCAACCTATATCCCCAACATCTACGGATAGATGTATTTTTTGTACTCCTAGTGGTAACCCCCATATCATGTAGTCACCACTCTTATTTGTTTTAACAGTAAATTTATAGTATTTGTCGTATACCTCCAATAATAGAGGGTCCAATAGAACTTCTTCTTCTGTAGGGAAACTTCCTGTCGGGGTATGACAATTATTTTGTTTAGCTGAACTAAGTAAATTATATCTATACCCTAACTCATTTTTATCGGTGGTTTCTTTATAAGGATATAATTCAGAAATAACTGGGTCAAGGTCATCTTCATCCGATAAAGGAATAAAAATAGAAACTTTAGCATTTGGTATCCCATAACCACCATTTGCTAGAACTCTTCCAACAACAACACCGAAATCTGCACATAATCTAGAATATACTTCAGACTGTGTAAGTTTAAGACTAAGGATTTCAAGTAAATCGAAGTCTTGTTCTAATGTAACATTTATATTTTTGTCAACACCAGGTGTTGTTCTAATCCTATAGCTTTTGTGCATACAAAGTCTTTACCTGATAAATAGTTTATGGCTTAGAATCAAAATTAAATTAATCCTACTCTATGTAAACTATTATTACGATATATTAGTTTGGTCAGGATTTTTTAATCTAACCACTATATCCTTATCTGGATATCTAACCTGGAAAGTCTGATTTGGTTGAGCGAAGATAGTTTGGTCTATTAGACTAATTTGTCTAGTTACACTATTAGAATAGGGTTGTGAAACCTGTGAATCAGAGTATTGTCCACCCAATTCATTATATAACTCTATATCAATTATATTGATTACACCATCTAATTGTGCCAATTCTTTGGATAATTCACCAAGAAAAACATCTTGACCTAATTCTCTTTTGGTTGGTTGGAAGAATTCTGCTGTAGTATTAATTACATTAGTCACTATTTGCCCTTGATTAAATCCTTTATCTGTATATAGGTAAATTTCTAGCCTTAGGTCTATAACTTCAGCGGACCCTACAGATATATAGTCATTTAACATTCTATAGTCAGACATATAATCTGCTACATTTTGTGATAAAATACTGGGAACCCTTGAAGTTAATGCTCCTTCTGGTGTATAAGACAATAATTTAACTAACACCTTATTTTCTTCTTCTACTACTCCTACTTTTGCTGGTGCCCCAAATTCACTAGGCATCTTTCTTATTTGAGCAATATAATCATTAATAGTTACTGCTCTATTCTGTGCAGCAAAGTTAAAAGATACATAATTTCTTACTTCTTCAATTGATGGCATATTAGCTCCCCCAATTGCCGCTGTTATATTTGTAACCTTTAAAGAATTGTCTACAGAGTTATTGATGTTGTTATTGGGACCATTTAATGCAAAATTATATAATCCTAATACATTAATAACATTGTTACCTAAATTAGTATTTTTTCCACCACCAACTCTATATTGTATAAAAAGAGTAGTATTAGCCTTAGGAGCTAGTCCTAAAGATATATTGTCCATATATTTGTTTAAATCTAGATTATAACCGGTTTGAGTCACAAAATCATCTAATGTTGATTGATTAGAAGATAGTCCACCACCAAAAGTTAAATAAAAGAACCCTTCTGGTGTATATTCAGTGATATAGCGATTATCTGTAGTTATATGTTTACCCACTTTTATACCAGCTTTACCTGTAGGTTTAGTAGAATCTACTATAAAAACTTTATCGTCTACCAATGCATCCACTTGATACCATTTATTTGGTGAAGAAATAAATTCACTAGTGTTTGGTAACGCCTGTACATTGTTACCATCTTTTTGTATAACACTAACAACACCAAGTACATTTCTTTCTGGTAAATAAACTTTTAAGAATGGTTTAACGTCCGAGTCTGTAATAACCCTCTTAAACACTTTTGTAATCCCATTTACTACAACTTCTCTTTTGGTTATAGTGTAGTCCACAATATTACCATTGGAGTCAAAGTTTGGTATTTTTGTTCTATTAGGAAATCCACTTGCGTCATATGGGGACGCAAAATTAACGTCATTCGCTGTTTCAAAAACTTGTCCAGCCCCTTTACATTGTGCACCTCTTTGTAAAATACCCAAATAACGAGCATCTTCTTTATCTCCCCTAACTGGAACATTTATACTAAAATCTACTACCGATACTGAAGGTCTATTACCTGGTATCTTTAGACCATAAGTTCTAGCAATATTATAAAGAGAACTCCTTTCTTGTGCGTATTGAAGTACGGTCTCTTGCATACTTCTGTCTATATGGTAGTGTAAGTTATCTGCTACCGCAGCATTTAAATCTAGAAATACAGAAAATAATGAAGCGTCATTTGCATTCTGGATTAAATCTGGGTAATAATCATTAGTATATCTTAATAATTCATTTCTTAACCCTAAAAAATCTCTTTCTGTGTATGCTATTTTTTTCTCGGCCATCTTATAAATTTATTATTACGAAGTCTCTAGTTTCAAAAGCACTATCCGTTATTGTGAACTCTATTAATACCTTTGCCGTATAATCATCGGTTCCTGCTCCAGCTACCCTATATACCCTATCATCGTTAGTAGTGACTAAAGTACCCTCAGTCTCTTCCGCTTCTGCCGCAGGAGTAATAGTTATCTTATCTATTCTTAAATTAGGTATATATTTTTTAACAGCATCCCTAATCTCAGCTTCTATAGCGTCAAAAGTCCGATTATCCATAGGTTCAAAAATAAATTGATATAGTCTTGTTCCGAAATCTGGGAGAAAATACCTGGTACCTTTCCTAGTTAACAATAAATGGATAAAATCAGCTCGTATTTCCTCTTCTGGGGATTCTGTCATCTCCATGTAATACCCTTTCGAGCTATCACGAAAAGGAAAATTTATACCAAATGTGCCGTTTGTTGCCATAGTTTATTTTACTATAAATACACTAAAGCTTTATTCTTTATCTTTATAAGATTCTATATCTTCTCATTTTTTACTTCTATTAATGTTTCTTTGTGTCCACAATAAGGACATATCATCAAACTATGTACCATTTCTTCATTTTCTGGTACATTATTATAAAATAAATGGTAGTCAGCAATTGACCACCATTTATTACATTTACCACAATTAAAGTGGTATAAAATTTCTTTACTGAATTTGTGTTTCACTTGCTTCTTTCTTTTTAATAGTCCCATTTCCGTTTAAATTTTTCAAATCTACGTCAATTTCACAGCTACCACCTGCACACGCTAATTCACCAGATAAATCTGTATTATCTTCTAGTTCTACTACTTGTGTTAAATCTATATCAATTAAAGTTTTCATCATTTTATGATATTGTGCTTCTACTATATCTTCAAATGGTGCTTGAGTGTATGTTCCACCCTCGTAAGGTAATACTGAAAGTCCATTATAGTGTTTTCTATTTTCCCACATCCATTCTCCTACTTTATCCCATTCATGGTCTCTTAACGATATTGTGGCAGATACATTGTGAGAATTCGAGCCTTTTCTATGTCCAGAACGTACCCATTCAGTTGCAACTTTTTTAACCCTCTCTAGGAGTTGGAATGGGGATTCAGTTCTTAAAATAGACCCTTTTGGAGCTTTTTGTGGAATACTAATTACCGCTGTATCGTGTGGTCTAAAGTAATCATCTTCTATCAGAGTTGGGTGATTTACTTTTAGATAAGTGTATATTGCTTCATTTTTACCAACTCTAATTCTTCTAATATAATAATCATTATGCCATGCATGAATTCCGGATGACGTTCCTAATGCCAATGAGGTTGTTCCTGCGGGTTTTACTGTTGTACATCTTGCAGCTTGATTGATTCCTAATAATTTAGATACTCTCGTATTTTCTCTTTTAACTAAACTTGCAGCTTTTTTAGTGTCATACTTTAAAACCTTGCCACTCCCTATACCAGTCATAGAAACACCAATTAAAGCGTCTTTTTCAGTTGTTTCTTGCCAAACTTCTCTTAAATAATGAAAAGCCGTATATCCTGCTTGAAGTGTTCCTATAAATGCGGCTGTTTTAACTCTTTCATTTAAGTCTTCTTGTGATTCTATATTACTTACATTAACCTCACATAAATTACAAAATTGATATGGACGTAAAGCTATCTCACAACATGGATTAGTTCCCCAATCTTTATCATTATTCAAATAGATACCTGGTTCTCCTGCACCTGAAAGTTCAACTCTTTTCCATATATCCATAAAAAACTCTTTAGTAATTTTATGTCTCATTAAACATGCTGAATTATTAGCTCTACCTCTTTGTGGATTAAGTTCCCACCAATTACCAGCCTTACAACCAATCATTTGATTATCATCCGCACTAAATAAAGAAATTAATGCTGCTCGTCTGATACCTCCTGCCAAAACTGCATCTGCAATATAACAAACAATATCATGTACTTCTAATGTTGTAAGATGGTCCCCATTTTCTTTATTAGACAAAACACCTTCTATTTTAACTAAGCATTCTTTAAGTGGTTGGGGTCCTGGTGCCTTTCCTCCTGAAGTTACTAATCTTGCTCCTTTTTGTCTTATATCTGAGAAATCAAAGTCTATTTTACTTCCACCACCATTCATATATGATTTCATTAAAACTTTAACTGAATCAGCCCACCCTTCTATTGAGTCCCCAATTAAGAATCTCTTTTTTCTTTTAGGGTAAGGGTGTTGTATAGGTGGAAGTTTCGCGACATGATGTTTTTGAACTGAATATCCTACTCCTGTTCCACCTAACAACAAAAACATTGTTTCACTAAATGAATCAATATGGTCAATGGGTAAATAAGCACAATTGTAAATTCTGTTTGGAGAAATTTCAATTGGTTTACCACCGAATTGCATGCTTCTCATTGATGGTAATACTTTTTTATCATATACCAATTTATATTTTTCTTCAATATCCTCTATTATATGAGGATATCTCTTTATATGCATATTTTTATTACGCGTTACTAACTCTTCCCATGTCTCTCTTCTATTTAGTTTTGGTAAGTATTTTGCATACTTCATATAAACTGTAATATCTGATAAAATTTTATTTGAAATCTCCATATATTTTAACTTTTAGATTTATTAATTATTTTTTCTCTTCTTTGTAGAGCTTGCGTAACTCTATCTCTATTTTTTTGTTCTCTTCCCTCTTCTATGCCTAGGAAAGTTTGTGATTGTGCGGTATCTATCTCTAACATTTCATTATCAAATTTACAATTTTCAAATACAATACCATCTTGACCTATTCTTGATTTAGTTATAGCGATAGTAGCTAAACCCAATTCTTTTTGTTGTAAGGTCTTTGCAATAGATATTATTACGTGACCCACTTGTGCCTTTTTAATGGAACCTCCCATTTGGTCTGTGGTTACAACCTCTGAACTTATAGATGAACGATTTCCCTGTGCTGCTGTCCAACCTACTAAATCCATTTCTGTACACATAGTTTCAAACTGTCTCATTACTGCACCTTCACCTTTCCATTCATTATCAAAATTTCTACTAGGTATAACACAATCTATATAGTCTAAAACTATCATATCAAATTTATTACCTTCTGATACCAATTTTCTTATTTTATTCTTGATATTAGTCATAGTAATACTATCTGATGGTAACTTTTCCAATATTAATTTGCCTTTTGTTCTACATTTAGCTAACTTTTCTAATACTTCTTCCTTCTTTTCAGATTGCTGTTTTGATGCAATTTTCGTCCAACATGTTATATGTTTACGTTGTATAATTTTAGGGTTATCTTCAAAAAATATCTGTAATACATTATAATCAGAGTTATAAGCCTCATTAGCTATTTTACTTAATATTGTTGTTTTACCGACACCTGTTGGTGCTAGAAAAACACCTATTTCTCCTTTTGCTAAACCACCGTCTAATAAATTATCTATACCAGATATACCGGTAGCTATAGGGTGTCTGAAATCCTCTTGTAATGCCTCCTCTAATTTAGAAAAAACATCTAATGCCCCCTCACTATCTTCCCCAACTTGTATAGCGTCTCTTATATATTCTTCACATTTATCATATGATTCAAAATCACCTTTCTCTAAAATCTTATTAACCTTTTTAATAGCCTTTTTTAATTCTTGTTGTTTACAGAATTTAAGAGATTTTTCTTGGACCCAAAGATGGTCTTCATACGATATCTTTTTAATCTCCTTCATCATATCAAATATATTCCTTTGTGCCATTTCAGAAGTTACTTCTATTCTGGTAATCTGGTCTAAAGCATCGAATGATGGTGTGGTTTGGTAGTTCTCGTAATACTCTTTTACCATTTGCATAATTAATCTATAATATTGGTTGTCAAAGTAGCGAGACTCTATCACATCAATAATAAGCCCTGCAAATTTTTTGTCGGTTATTATTTGATTAATTAGCTTTAATTGAAAATTATTTCCTAGGTATCCAAAATTTTCGTTATTCGTAATCATATGTTTCTTTTAGTGTAATAATAAATAGTTTTATTAAGTGTATTCTCTGCTAATAATAGCTAAGTTTTTTACGTGACAAAGTGTCTGATAACTCATTCAAGATTCTAGGTATGGTAGGTCTAATGTCCACAGTATATCTTACCTTGGGTGGGTATGCCCCTGCAGGTAAAATTTTATGATATATCTCACTTCCATTTAGCTTCAAAATAAGATGAAATTTTTCATCCCATATACTAGGTTTATCATTATTCGTCAATTTGTCATCAAATTCTCTTCTAAACCTATAAGGGTTATATTCGTCATAAAGTTTATCAATAGACTTCTTTACGAGCTTATCTTCTAGTTCACTTGATATGTAGGACATTGTGTCATATACATCAATAGAGTCCCTTGTTTTTGGGTTATATTTCCTAACATTGAAGTATCGTTGACAAATAATATTGTCGTCAATGGTTAATAGAAACTCAAATTTTGTTACATCTTTTAAATTATCATTCTTAATTTTCATAGCCTTATTTATTTTAATTTTTTATATTTTTTCTTTTCTGTTCTTCCTAATTTTATAAAGGGTTGTAGATATTCTGACCAACCATCATCTTTCTTTGGTAAAAACCTAAATAACCCATCTTCCATCATTAATTTTATAACGTTCTTCCAGTGTCTTCCTGTTGGGTCTAGTGGTGAATTAATCAATTCATCTATTTCTTTTTTATTTTCTTCTTTTAGTATAGGTTGTTTTAAATCTATTAATTTGGTCCCCATAGAATAAAAATCCAAACCAAATTTACCTTCTCTACTCTTGCCATCAAGAATGTTATTAGCTATAACATTATTTGGGGAATCGTTAATAATTTCTCTACTAATATCAAAAATGTAATCAAAATTAATATCTTCTTCTATAACTTTTGGAAACATTTTTAATAAAGTTTTCTCACCTAACTTTTCTATACCGCCAAAATTATCTGAACTATCACCTACCAAAATTTTAACTAAAGGCATATTAGCTGGTGGTATAGAAATATGTCTTAAAGGTATTTTATCTTTATGTGTTAATTCTGTTCTTGTAGATGCAAGATACACTTTAACATCTTCCGATATTAATTGTGTTAAATCTTTATCTACGGTATATATCGTTTTCTTTTCTTTCGGGGAGTTGTGACAATAGTACGCTATACAATCATCAGCTTCAGCATATTTGTATTCTCCTTGTCGTACAAATAAATCTTCTAAGTATTCTTTAATTCTATTGTGTTGGTATCGAAAAGACTCACTGTCTTCTCGCATTGAGTCTCGTTTCCTACCAACCTTATAAGGGGGATATATCTCTCTTCTTTTTAGTTTATTTTCTTGGCCATCCCAAAAAACAACAACTTTATCATATCCTTCTTCTATTAATCCTTTTTTAATGGTATTAACAAAATGAAAAATAGCACCTACGTGTTGTTCGTCATTGTAAAAATTTTTTACGCCATGAAATCCTATTTTAAATAGGGAGTTTCCATCAATAATAAGAGTGTGTGTCACTGGTAATTTTTTATAGGTTAAACAATATTTTTAATATAACTCTCCAGTTTCTTCATCAGCGATGTTGAAGTCCCCTTCACTACCTATAATTCTATTCCAGTATGAGGAATTTTCTTCTTTATACTTGTCAATAGCAGCCTTTTCGTCTTTTTTGTCTCTACCTTTTAGAAACCCATGTGCTACTATTAAAATCTTACCATCATCGTATCCTAGTCCGTTAACGTGGTTTTTCATAACAGAAATTTTACTTCGAGTAGCAAATTTAATCTTTCTTTTATCTTTTGTCGCGGTTATTTTACCTATACCAGCATTTTTTTGATTACCGAATAGGAAAACTATCGTTGAGTTTAACCATAAGGCTTCCCCTCCTTTAGCTTTTATTTTTGGTTGACCGAATGGGTTGTCTGGTAATTCTACCCAAGGTTGGTTAACTACTACTAATGTATTAGTGTATTTGGAACTTTCTTTTCTACTTCCTGAAATTCTTTGATTTAACCCCATACCCACTTTATCAGCTAATGCGGCAGCGTTATGCATTTTTCCACCTTTTCCATCAAAAGTCATCTTACATGGTACCGAACCAACAGAATCCCATAAAAATAATAAATCATATTCTATCTCACCTTTAAGTTGAGCGTCTATAAGTTCATTAATATAATCAGCAATCTGTTCTATGTATTGAAAGTCGTTATTAAAAAGAAAGAATCCGTCCCATTCACCGTCATCACTTCTCTCACACTCTAACCCCATTAATTGAGCGTGGTCAAAATCCCATTTTTGTTCTGTAATAATGAAAACTGGTAATATATTTTTTCTCTGTGCGTCAACAGCTGTTTTAACTAATGCTGTAGTTTTTCCAGTATCACTATGGCCTAACATCATATTAATGTGTCCCATAGCCGGACCGGGTAATCCGGTCGCGTCTATGAAAGCTTCACCTAAATCAAAGAACTTATCTACTTTGTACGTTGCTTTTTTAGAAAATTTTTGTTTAATTTCTGAAAAATTCTTTTTCTTTATTGCCATATTTCTCTTTTATTAGAATGGCAAATCCTCATCTTGTGGGGATTTGCTTTGTGGGTCCGTAAAATCTTTTTCTGTGTCTTTTGTATCAGCATTCATCTCTGTTTGTTCTGAGCCTGTGTATACGTATTTTTTAAGTTCGCTATCCCATTCTGGTGTTTCCCCTTTTGAGATTGCTTCTAAATACTCTACTGATTTTTGGGCATATACATCTTTCCATCCTTCGTCATTACCCAACCATTCATTCGTTGATGATTCATCCGTACTAAGTGGTGATGGGTCTTCTGTCATTATAGTGCTTACAGAAGTATATGTTGCGCCGTTTGGTGACTTAACTTGTTTAAGAATAAGTATAATATCTCTACCTTCTTTTAAATCTGTTATGTCTCCTCTTTTTTGAAATAATGGTATAAGTTTGTCCATAATACCATCTCCTTTATAATTGTGTTTAAATCTCCAGAATTTTACGCCATCATCTTCGTTTTGTCTGTCTACTACTTTAACAATGTAAAACTTTCTAGACCTATATTGTCTAGCTAATTCTTTATCTTGTTCATTACCTGTAAGTTTCAAAGCCTCTTCAACTTCATTTAAAGGGCTTCTTTCACCTGTAGGTGACCCATCTGAATTTTTACCTGGGTCGTATAATTTTTGCCATCTTCCTTGTATTTGGGTTTCATGGAACCATACTTCTTTAAATGGTGATGAACCATCTTGTGTTGGTAAAATTCTTACTATTTTTTCACCTTCTTTTTGTCCTTTTGGTAGGAAGGCGGCAAAGTATTTTTTTAGTCTGTCTTCATTGCTGACAAATTTCCTATCGGAATTAGATTTTTGATTTTTTTGATACTGGTTAAGTATTGCGTCTAAACTGCTCATAATGTGTGTTTTTTTTTTAATTAATTAATATAAAATTCGAATTTTTATTAAAATATAGATAAAAAAAAAGACGAGGTAAAGTCCCCGTCCAATTAATTTCAATTATTTTTTTTTATCGAGAATATTATCTAAAGACTTTTAACTTTCTTTCGTAAACCTCCTCATTTTCATTAGTTTCTTCTTTGTCTGGTCCATCTAAACTTGCTTCTATTTCAGCGTCATTATAATTATCTACATCTGCTTGTGTTAAAACATACTCATTTTTTCCTGATTTTTCCATTTCTGGCTTTTTTTCATCAAAAAAATCAGATGGTGTTTGAGTGAATGGTCCACTATCTAATGACCTCATTTCCAGTCTTTCCTTTTGAGTTGGTGGTCTTAGTGACTCAATCTTCCCTTCTAATGCTTCTATATTAGCCATTACTTGGTCCATTTCACCTAATTTAGATTCTAGATTATCTAACTTAGAGATTAAACTATCTATTTTTTGATTTTGTGAATCTATACCTTCTACAGCTTTACCTGCTTTGTCACTGGCTTCCTGTGCAGTATCTACAATATCAGTAACGTCTATTTCTTCTGTACCTCCTTCAGTTGTATCAGTATCCGTTTCTTCACCCTCAGCTGGGGGAGTTTCCTCATCTGTTTCTGCATCTACATCTGCAAATTCTGAATCACCACCGCCTTCTTCGCCTCCTTCAGCTCCTGGACCTTCTACTGCTGCCATATCTATATCACCTTCTTCAGCGGGTATATCCATATCAATATCTTCTATAGGTGCATCTCCTTCATCTTGTTCAAGGATATTAGTTACATACGAATTAATTTGACCGTGTCTTTTAAGTTCTTCTGTTAAAATTTTATCTATTTCCATATTAGCCATTTAAAAGAGTTCTACCGTCTTCTATTATCATTGTTTTATTAACCTTTTCTACTAAACCATCTTTAGTTTTAATAGTATGACATTCACCTGTCTCTAAATCACATACTTCAGTATATCCATTACCTAGATTGGTTTCTTTAATTTTTCCTTTTTCTTTACCAAGAAAATTATCTAATGTGTTTTCTAATTTTTCTGACATAATCACTTTTTATTATAAATATACAGTTATTAAACAAATGTTAAGTTATGTCTCTTCTATTTGACCATGTAAAATCACCATCCTTATATATGGTCGGTTTTCTACCTGAATGAGGCCCTCCTTCCCATCCATCTATGTATGGATAATAGGTAGTTCCGTGGGAATCATAATATATCTCCGCTTCCAAAGCTGTACCACCACCTCCTAATGGATTACCTTTTGCGTCTATTTTTACATGCTCGACACCCACTTGCTGACTAAACATAACAGCATCGGACATATATTCCATAATTTTATTTTGTAATTCAGTACCAAAATTACCGTCTAAAGCAGAAGGTACTTTAAAACACGGACATCTTTTACTAGCAAATTGATTATGACCATAAATTACTTTCTTGAGATAACTTATTGGTATTGGGTTTGTGTCTGCAGCTTTATGAACTTGTTCTGTGTCATCCGGGAAAAATATTTTTAATTGTCCTGTGTGGGTCCCACCAGGATGTAGATTTTGTCCATGCATAGCAAGGAAAATTCTAGATTTAAATAAAAGATAAACTAATAAATTAACCAAAGACTCTTTTTGAGCTGTTGTAGCATAAGGATTTGTACTGGTCGGTGTAGAATCATATGTCCCAGATTTTGCACAATTTGCTACCATCGATACTCCATAACTTATACTATTTTTACCTGTAGTATGTGCCCCTATCTTACCTGCGGGTCTTCCTGCCATGATAGCCCCATCTGGTTGACTTCCACCAGTACCTCTTGAGATTAGGTAATGGTATCCTATCCCTGAGAAACCTCTGTTTATATGTTGTCTGTTTATCTCTATTACTGGATTTGCTCCATAATCTTCTCCCGCTGTAACATGGACCACTATCATTCTAATAGAACCGTTTGGTCCTGGCTTACTTGAGCTACTAAATCCAGGCGGGTCTGTATATTTTGTACCTTCAGGGTTGAATCCCCCTTTTGACTTTTCTATTTCTTTCTTTTTCTTAATTCTATTTAAATAACTCTTATTAACTCTCGCTACTAAATTCTCTATATCTGGTAATTTATAAAATGGTGACCTTACACCTTCAAAACTAGTATTCATATCATTAGGAGTAATACTATGAGTTACTTTTGTTATTAAGTATGGTCCATTAAACATAGGTACGTGTCTTAACATAAAATACATTGTTGGTTGTATGGTAGCGTTCCCCATTGCTTCTACTTTACAAGTATAGGACCTACTTCTATATACATTAAATAAACTGGTTCCTTGAGTAGCTATATCTCTACCACTTTGAGAATCTGCGATTGCTTGGGTGAGTGAAAAAGTTTCAGATGTATTTTGGAAATCTGCCTGGTCTAAACTTATACCTTTAAACATATTTTGATTTTCCAAACCAAAATCTACTGCAAAAGCTACTACTTTATTACATTTCCCTGGATTATCACATACATTAAATAAAGGATTGTCCGCTGTACGGCCTAATAAGAAAGAATCAGTCTTATATCTATATTGTTCTGTTTGCATGTCTGGATGTTGTGACCTTTCCCCCACGTACATACATATGAACTTAGGTCCTGTATCAATTGTGTCAACTTCCATATGTGTGCCAAATAAACTACCAGCTTCCTCGGTACTACCAAATCTTGAAATTGCTTCATTATTTACAGTTTGGGTCCCGTAAAAATTAATATATGTTGGTAGTGGTAGGAATAAGAAATAATTACTATCTAATAAAGAACCTAATAAATTATAAAATGAAGCACCCGCATTATCAACATTTGTAAATTTCTTTAATGCATACACATCCATTATAGCTGTAGACCCAATATCTCTATTTGCCCTATCTAAAAACATAAAATCTTCAAAAATAGTTTTATTGACTACATCTGTACCAGAAATCCATTTATTATTAAGTGTTTGGAATTGTAGGTACAGTTCTAATTTTTGTTCGTCACTCTCTAACATACTTTGAAACTCTCCTACTCTTTCTTCTGGTACATCTGGTAAAACTTCTTTAATCTTTAAGAAAGTTTCTTCTAACATTTGTATTTGCCCCTGATATAATTCATCTAACCCATTAGTTAAATAATCAATAAATGCTGTTCGGGTGATTGGGCCATTTAAAGCAACGTAAGTTATGTACTGTCTTATAATTGTATATAATCTTTCTATATTAGGAACGGAAAATTCTACATCCATTACCCTAAAGAAGTCAAAAACATAAGAACCGGTATCTGAATATTTTAAGAAATTATCACTAAAGAAACCTAATTTAGTTCTTAAAGCTTTATACTCTAAAGGATGTGAAGTCTCAGATACCGCTAATGTAACATCGGGTGGTAAATCGTATTGATAAGTCCCAAAATCATAATAATTAGTCTCACCAACAAAAGTTCGTAAACTTAATAAATCAAGTTGGTTTGGGTTTGATAGTCTCATAGCGACATTTATTTCTAGAAACAACTTTAACTTCTCATGTAACTTCTTAGTCTGTGCATTAGCTAATTGTTTACCAAAGTCTGTATTATTGTTACTAGGTGTGCCTACCCTATCTTTCTCTAATATCATAAAACTTCTAAGTAGTGATTGGAAGTTTCTTATATCTCCAGACCCAAAGTTACCATACGGTGTAGTAATCGTTGTACCACTGTTTGGGTCACCAGCATTAAGTCCAGCCATATTATTATTAAATTTATTCGAAGATGAAGAAAAATTTAAAAAATACTCTTCAAAACTATCTAGAATATTATCATCAAATATGTCAAATATCTCTTCTATGGTATCATAACATTCATTATCACCATCACAAAATAGTATATCAAAATCATCTTGTGAATTACTCATAGTATCTATTTTCTTAATATATCTGTCTGGTGGTGGAAAACTCATATTATTATGTTCAAAGAACCCGTAAGGTGATAGCCCCCACGCGAATCTAGTTGCCCCATTATGTGTAGATTTGGAGCCGTATATTTCTTTTTTTAATGTACCAACAGAATCAAAAAATTCATTTTTAGTTTGAGCGTATTTTAGTCCTCCTGTTGATGGGAATAGTAGATATGATGATGAGTATCCTGAATACAGACTATCTTTTTCCATATCATAGTAACTGTACCAGAATGAACAACTCATGTTTCTAAGTGGATTATTAACATCAAAACCTGGATTTGCTAGTATGGTTGTCCCATTACTCTTTTTAACATTCAATAATTCATTATTAATATAGAAATCTATCTCTGGACTGGTATAGTTTGTACTAAATAATAATGACCCGGTTACGAAGTAATTAGATAAGTTTATTATTTCTGGATAAAAACCTAAATCTATTTTTTCAAAATTACCACCTATAGGTATTTCAGAACTAAACAGTATAGGCACTCCATCTGTACCTAAATTAAGTGTGTATTGATATGATAACTGTGGATTTGGGCTATTAGGATTAAAAGACTTTGCTGCGTCAAAATCTTTCCATACACTAGTTAAATGGTCTGTACCGTAGTTTATGTGTTGTTAAAATCCATGCATATGGGATTCTATGTACAGCTGCTAGTTGATTTAAATTAGCGAAGGCATAATCACCATAAGTAATTTTCCTACCATCGACCGTATTAACATTATCTATTGATTCTAATAATTTTTCTCTTGTTGTTGGTACCGGTAGTGAATTTACAAATAAGAACGCAGCATTTTTGTATGCGTAGGGTGCATCATTAATTTCATTTATTGTACCTTCTTTTATAGCATTTGTAAAATAAGGGGTATTCAACATAGAAGCTATCTGTGTACCTAATCTAGAAAATTCTGTCTCTTCCCCTGGTGAATCAGTTCCTGGGTCACCTGCACCTATTTTATATGTTATTTTCCCTTCAGTTAAGAACCTCAGTTGGTTTTTACCTTTAGTGGTATCACCTACGGAATTCATACCCCAAACAGTGTCTTTATAATATTTTGGCCAATTAGCATATAACCCTGGACTTATTAAATTGTTACGTCTACTTATAAGACTTGTCCAATTTTTAAAGAAATTATCTGTGTAATATGTAGAATTTTTTGTTGTTGTGCCATCTATCTTTAATAGTGTATCAGTAAAAAAACCATACTTACTAAATTCTAGGTCTATATCAATATTTTTATCTATATTATAGAATTGTTGATATGTTGGGGATATCCCGTCTGATTGTGTTTTACAATTAGCTAAATTACTCTTTATCCAATCTCCTACAGCTACTTGTGGGTCTATAGGGTACACAAAAGGATATGTATCATATATTTGTCTATCATTCCTAATTTTAGGTTTAGATATATATTTCTTAATTAATGTTAAAGAATCATCTTCTTTTACCCTATTTCTATACGTTTTAAAATCCTCTATTGACGTTATACTGAAATTATTTATTAAAATCTCTTCTCTAATATAAGGTGTGCTATAGTTATTTCTTACTAATAGAGGCCAATTTGTTAGGGGCGATATTTCCTTTAGATAGTCTAAAAATGTTTGGTATTCAAAGTTTTGATTTTTTAATTTTTCTTGTAAACTGTAACTAGTATTAGATAGGTTAGATATATTGACCGATTCCAACCCTCCTAGTGCTCTCATCACTAACAATGAAGCGTCTGATGCAAGTCTACTATTAACACCGCTAAAGAATGAATTCATGACAGACCTATCATATATCTCGTACATAAATGGAGCTTGTGCTATATTATTGTAAAAATTTTGTTCTAAACCATACCCTATTGCGGTTACAGGCCCATAACCTGAAGCTTCATTACTATCTTCATCGAGCCCTAGGTTTGGTGTTTTGCCTCTTAGGGTAGCGGCTCTTAAATATTCTTCTACAAATCCTACTTCTGGCCATTTTTCAAATTTATAAGCTTGAGTGGTTCTAATAACACTTCTAGCAGCTGGATAAGTTAAAGTAAAATCTTGTCCACCATTTTCATTTTCTTGTCTAACATAGTAACTAGGCCACGGATAAACAAAATTGTCTTTAGGCAAAATAGGCTCTACACTAGTAGTCCCCATACTATTAACTACCTCTAACCTTTTCTTATCATCTCTAACTGCCATTGCATCAGTATGAACATCATCTAACAACCTAAGAAAAGTATCGACAGATGCACATAGCATTCCAAAAATATTTCTTATGGTTGGTGAGAATCCTAACCCTTTATCACTCTCTATTATAGCATTTATTCTTTTAGACATATCCTTCTCTAAAGATTGTCTTTTTTGATTAAATTCTTCATATATATTAGCTAATTTCTCATCAAAACTATCTTGGGTTGTGCTAAATAAAAAATATTCCACCCCCTCAGGAGCACCTTCAACAGTGTCTTTATCATGAAATATATCTTCAAAACTTATGTCTACATCTATTTTTAAACTTTGTTTCTTACCATTAATAGTAACTTTTTTACCTACACCAAAAGTTGTGTTGTTTTTTAATCTTGCCACCCCTTCACTTATAATGGTTTTTAACTCGTCTAATGAATCTTTCCTTTTTTGTGGGTCTTCACCTATTTTATCTTTCCAAGTGTAGTATATTGCACCTGTAGCTAGACTAGAGTAGTTTGGTGGCTCTGTAGTCGACATATTTCTATACTTCCAACTAGCTGGACCTATTATCCTTGCTCTTAATGATTCTATATGTGCCTCATAAGACTTAATATCATCTAATGAATCCATTTCTACATCCTCCAATCCTTCTTCTATAGCTTTTTCTAAAGAATCTATTCTTTGCATTAATTCAGATACTGTAAGTTCAGGTAGACCATCCGGTATTATATCTTTTCTTTTATATATCTGATATATTTCTTTCATTGTTTGATACCCTCTTGTGGTAACCATACTCTTCTTATCTTCATCATCTTCAGATGAAAAATCATATGTTCTAGAGTACATATAAGGAGCATTTAAAATTTCTGCTGCGGTGATATCAGATAAAAGTGCATACGTCCTACCAACAAAATTACATACAACTTTATAATTCCCGGTTGAGGGGTCAAAGCTAGCATTAAATTTATGCATCATTAATTGATAAGTTACTGCCTTACCATAAAAACCTTTAATTGTTAGTAAGAATAAAGGATAAGGCATATGAAAAAATACAGCGTAGGGTGAATTGGCTCCTTGTTCAAATAAAGTTTTACCTCTAACATCCACAAAATTAATAGTAACAGTAGGTATCCATGCAGAATTCATACTAATCTGTATGCTCTCTATACCAAATGCTCCAGTATCTAATTTATTATCAATTTGTACTTTCGGTTGTTGTTCTTGAGTATTTGGGTCTGTGGTATTAACTATTTTCTGCTGGTTAACTTCTGGGTTGGTGAATTGTTCGGTCCAGTCACTAGTTAGGTGTTGTCGTGGTTCTCCCGCTTTTTGTTCACGTAAAAAACTAACTTCACCATCAAATAAATCTACATATGATTCTGCTTGTACAGCATCACCCACAATAATCTTACTTCTAGGGACTATCTTAGCTTTTAAATTCGCGTATATTATAAGATTCTCATGTTTAGCAAGGCGCGCTTCAGGCTTACCATCCTTGACTACCTTATTTGGGTCACATAGTAATATATTATTCTCATTAAACTCAACAAGAATGTTCTCCGCATTAATTATCTCATCTGCCATAGAAGAAGAAGTGGTTTTCGACTGCTTGCTTATAATCTTGTAAAGAAGCTACTAGAGGATAAGGAATAATCAAGATTCTGCCGTCAGGAATATTCCACTCCATCCCACCATATTGGGGGTTGGCAGCCATTATCAACCAACCAAAATATGGGGAACTATAATATTCTTCACTATATTTATCCATTCTACTTTTCCCTAACTTATATATAACCTTCTTATCGGTAGTTTTAGAAGGAATGGTGACAAATGGTACAGTTTGAGCCTGCCCATTGATGGAAAATTGTGTATATCTATTATAATATTGTGCCATTATGGTATATATTTAAAGTTAAAATTATCACCTGTAGTTTGATTTTCCTCAGATATATTAGTTATGGATTCTTCACAATTAGGACTACTGGTTGTCCCATACTTAAACTGATGTTTAGAGTCTTCTGCTATTTTTGCTAATTGTGAAGACTCATCAGGTGTTGTTAACCCATTTGGTACTTTATTGTCTGATGTCACAAATCTATCTTTTAAATTCTTTTCAAATAATTCTAATTGGTCAAACCAATATTTTTCTTGTTTAGGGTATTCTGTAGACCATAACTGTATCTGACTATCCCATACATTACCGGACTCTACTTCATCTTTTATATCTTCCCACACACTATCATCCATATCTACTGCCCAATCTCCATCATCGCCAAAATACTCACTAGGTGTAATCCCTGTGTCTACTAATTTTTTTCCTATAGTAAGATATAACCCACCAACCTGAGAAAGTGAAGACGCCCAATAGAAATCTGGTGAAGTTACCCAACTTGTTGGGCTTTGGTAATTCCCTTCTTTTAGATATTCTACTGGTGCATAACATGTAGGTGGGTCATCAGAACATAACCCTATTACCCCATTTAAGGTATCAGTAAAATAATTCAATAGATTAGCTAATAATTTATAATCATAACCAAGTTCACAATCAGTGGTAGTTTGGTTACTTGTACTAAATACATGTGTGGTTCCAGATAACTTATATGATGTATGTTTACCATCATTAATATACCCATCACATAAATTATTAACAGTATTTATTTTGTCCACTAATTTAGTGTACTCTATTTGTGCCTCATTAATCTTGTATGCACTAGAATCTAAGTCAACAATAACACCATCTCTAATCTCTTCTACCTGTTCTTTTAATAATCGTCTTAATTTTCTTTTTTTACTATTACTAGGATTTGTATTGTTGATGTAGGTAGTTTGTATTATAGTACCATCACTCTTTATAGTGTCAAGAACCTCATCAAATAAATTATTACCTCTTTCTTCTCCCATAATTTTACCTATTAATTTACCATTAAAAGGCACCAATGAAGCTGTACCAGAAGTACAATCTATACAATCATAAGTTCCTGTTTCATTATCTCTCTGAGCGAACATCAACTGAACCATACCATAACCATGAGTCCTTTGTATCATTTTTATCTCATTTATAACAGTACTAATATATGCCCCGGCTTTTGTAACCATATCATTAAACACTAAGTTGTATTCTATATCACCTGTTTCACCACTTGTAGTTAAAGATGGATTCGTTTTATTACCTATAGGTTGTCCATCATTAGGGGTAGTATCTTCATCCGCTATCGCTTCTTGTTGCTCCTCTAAACCATTACCTTCAGTACCTAAACTATCATATAGGTCTTGTAAGAATGCTTTTTCATCTGGGTCTGTATCAAAAACAGTAAACTGAGCTCTCTCATCAAATGTTTCTGTATTTGCATAATAATTGAAGGATAATGCATTCTGTAATTGTTCTACAGGTTGTTTAAGTCCTTGGCCCCCTATATATTTGAAGTTCATACTGACGTTAGCAATCATTGGTTGTACCCCGATACCTTCTGGGTTTATATCCCACACCAGTGGGTCATAACTAATTGACACATTATCTATAATAATCTTACTATGGTAAAAATCACCTATTCTAAGAACACAAACTGGTGGTGCTCCAAAAGCTGTATTAGATGCTTGTTGATTTGCAGTTACGTTATCATCACTTCCTTTCACTGGAATAGTTTTACCTGGTCTTAAACATTGTTGTAAAAATGTTAATCTTGAATTTAGTCCTTCTGGTGTTGTAGAATGAAATGCTGGTGAAAAATATTTTAATTTTTCTTTCATACTTGCAAAAGCTATTTCATCTTCACCCCTTATCATTTTAAAATAAGAACATTCATCTATCCCTAATACATGTCTAGTTATTTTTCTACGTAAGTTACCAGGTACTCTATCTTTTGTAATGGTAGGCCTATAGGTTGGTCTTTTTGTTGGTACCTTTGTTATTTTTATCTTACGTTCAATTTTAATTGTTTCTATATGTACCCTTCTACAATAAGCTGCATTAATAGAGTATATGTTATCTGGAGTATCTAAATCTGCTGTACAACTAATACCATTTATATTAATCTCTTCTCCTGAAGCTTGTGATTCAGGAAATCTTAAATCTGCTTTATCATAGGAGTTCTGGAATGGAAACTTACCACCTAGTTGATAGGCTAGAATCATCTTTTTAACAGAATCTATTCTTCTTTTGGATAAGTCTACGTTATAATCTTTAGTGTTTGGTGAACTAGCACTTCCAATGAAAGAAATATCTATAGTAAATTCACCACTAGACAATATCTCTTCTAATTTAACCATTAACTCAGGAAATTTAACATTATAATTTTCTGTTGCTTCTTCAAAAAATGTTTGTAGTTTTTTCTGTTTTTCCACAACTGGTTGTTTTTGGTAATATACTTTAAGAGTTCCTGTTGTTTGGTCATCCCCAATATAGTTACCCCATTTAGAACCTCCTCCTTCAGCTAAAGTAGTATAAGGTACTGTAGATGTAGTTCTACGAGTATTTGGGTCTGGGTAATCATTTTCAAAATAAAAACTAAGATTATCATAAGCTGATAAATCAGGTATAGAACTTCCACCATCCTCTATAAAAGTTTCTGGTTCCCCTTCTTGGAGGGCTACAAACTCCATTTCTTCTTTTATGGGTGGTTGTTGGTTTATTATTGTTAATATGGTCTCTAATTCTGTTCTATCGAAATCTGGATAAGTTCTAGATAAATCAAAAATATCATACTCATAACACCCAGCAAAGAATGAATTAAGAACTTCATTTTCTTGTTCGGTTGTTAATCCTCCTAATTCTTTATCTACTATTCTATTCAGCACCGTTGGGTGGTCAACAACAACCTTAAACCTAAGATTCCCAATCCTTTCTGTGTAGTTGTAGGTATATATTGGTTCTGGTCTACCTAAAAAGTTATTAGATGACCAACTAATTGAGCTATTATCATCAATGGCAATATCATAAGGTGGAAACCACATTATTCTACCACCATTAGGTCCTCTTTCACATACAGCTAAATCAGTATAGGATAAACCTGGGTCATTAGATGTTCTCCATGCTAAATTTTCTAAAGAAAACATATATTTTTTTACGTGTGCTACACCTCCATCTTGTGGATTATTTATGATATTAGTGGAGTCTTCATCACTGTAAGGAGCAATATTTAAATTATATGGACTATCTAAAACTGAATAACTTTCTTTTCTAATATTTTGTTGTGTCTTTTGTAATCTATTGTAAGTATAAAATGGTGTATCTTTTGTAAATATTCTACAATACTCCGCACCTTTATACGACCCATTACTATCCACATATTTTCTCACCTGAGACCCTTTAGTCAATTCCTTATACCCATCATTAAAAACTTTAGATACTTGGTCTATGGCGTGTCCTACGTGTCCCAGGCGGGCTCCTCCCACCTCCGGAACAGCTTCTACTAATCTTTGTGCTACATCTAGTACTGTACCTGGTCTAAATAACTTATCTGTGCCAGACCTAGAACTATTGTACTGGTCATCAGGTAATTTATAACTTCTAAAATCTACATTATTATCAACATCTTCTCCCGCGGTTACACCATTTGGTCCTACTGTTTGTCCAGGTGGTGGGTTTTTATCTTTACCATACCATGTCCAACCTCCAGCTACACCTCCCCCATCTGCAAGTGCTTTTCCAGCCAAACCAAAATTATGGGTTCTCCATGCCTCATTTCCATCAAAATTTTCAAACTCTTTAGATAACGCGTCAGGTCCGTATACCGGACTATTAACCAATTCCCCAAATTCATTTTGTGGTAAAGCCTCGTTTGGACTCGGTATATTCTTTGGGTCGTTCTTTCTAGTTCCAACATAGTATTGTCCTTGTGGTGGTTGGGTTCCTAAAACTGACTTTACTACTCCAGCACCTGCCTGTACTAACCTACCAATAGCTGTAGAAGCTTCCATAGTTGCCTCTTTCCTATACTCAGGTTTATATCTGTTATATGTTAGATTACGGAACATAACTGATTTTTGTCCACTTCCAGTATAATCTATAAGTCTATCACTCATAGTTAAAGGTACCACTGGTCTTCGTTGAACTCCTACAAGATTACCAACTAACGCTGTAGCGTCTTGCCAAATTTTACCCATTAGTGATTGGGCTTCTGGTCTAACATTTCTTCCTTGTTGCGGGTTTGCTTCTTGTCCGAAAAACTGTCCTGGTATGATTGAAACTGGAAGATAGAGTCCTTGTAATCTAGCTACAAAATCCAACCCTTTTCCAACTAAAGTTCTTGGCATTGTTAATTTCCATTGTTTCTCTATTAAACTCTCTCTACCTGATAATATGTTAACTGCTGCAAATGGGTCTTGAAAAGCATCTAATACATTAAGTCTTCCAACTGTTTCTTCATAAAGTTCTTGAGCTACTCTTGCATTATAAGCTTTTTTTAACTCAACTGCTGCTAATTGTGCTAATTGACTATCATCTTCAATGCCAGGTAATAAAGTAGTGTTTAGTTGTCCTTCTGAATTTACACCTAATAAGATGCCCATAACAGTGTAAGTATTACAATAAAAACCAGAGAAATACGGATAAGCCATTCTTTTATCCACCTCTAATCTAATAACATTAATATCTATACTATCATCATAGCCACCTGGAGGACCATACCGGTTATCCAAATACCTTTTTTCTATAAAAGGTTCCGCTATTTCTTCAGCGGAAAGCTGATTTACTACTTCATATTCATTTTGTTTGCTTAAACGGTATGAATTATCAGTAAATTGTACTGGTAGGGTATCGGAAATTTCATATGGGCTAGGCAAGTTTTTAGTTAAAAGTGTTTCTCTTAACTGATTGGTTGCTATAAACGATAAAGATGAAGCGTCTTTTGGTGCAGGTGCCATATTTTTTTCTTTTTACATAAATAGTTTTGTATAGAAAACTATAGCATATAAAGGTTATGTTGTGGTACCATAGTTTGCGAAGGCATTACCCCCTTGCGCTATTCTTTCCCCTACTTGTGACATTAACCACATTTGGAATTGATTTTCACCCATAACTTCTTGTAGTTTCTGTGCTGTAACCTCTGTAGTTATTCCTTGCATATCCAATACCGCTCTACCATTCATATTCAAATTAATATCTATTGGACCACTCCTTGTGGTTGAGTATTGATTTTGGGTATTAAATGTATTAACAGCACTGTTCATTTCGGTCATTGAGGGCATCGCTTGAAGATTCTCTTCTTTAAATCCAACTACTATGTCTTTACCTGAAAATTTACCCATTCGCTGTCCTGGTCTAGATATAAAATCTTTCATTTCTCCTTGTTCCCCAGGGGTTCCATGCATTAAACCTTGAAAAAATGTGCCTAACAAAGGTAAGTCTTTCATGAGTGTTTCATCCATAGTTGTTGCTAACCTTTCCAAATTGGTTGCTGTTCTGTTAATTATTCGTTCTAAGTTTTTTTCCTCCCCCGTGACTACAGCTTCTGCAATAGCACCACCTAATTCTGCTATTTGTGTTGCTACTTGTTTCATTATTGGACCTCCTATTGTACTTTCTATAGCACTCAAGAATTGGTCGGTATATTTTCTAATTGGGGCCTTTTCATCACCCATAGCTTCAAATGTAACACCTTTTACCAGTGCTTCAGTAGCATTCGCAATTCGTTCTTGTGCAGATAACTGGTTAAGAGATATTTTTCTTGTAGACAGTCCTTCTTGTGTTTGTAATTTCCTTAAAGCCTCTAATTCTGTTTTTGTATCTATGTCTTCAAGTGCTACTTCCCCTATTTCTGGTAAGTCAATCATGAATCTACCACCTTTCATTTGTGCCATATTGGCAGCAAACTCTTTTAAATCTTCACCAGATTTTGGGTCAATAAGTTCCATGCCACCCATTTGTTTTAGAGCCATGGTATGGGATTTAGATTTCTTCGCTGCTGTAACAAAATCTTCCAGACTCATACCTAATTGGTCTGCCATTGCTTTCATTCTTCTTAATTCGGTTGACGAGATGTCGAACTCACCTGTCTCTTCATTAAACATCACACTAGCTTCTGCAGCACCTACTATTGCGTCTTGTAACCCACCTATATCATTTGTGGCTAAGTACATTAATCTAAATGGGTCAGTTAAGTCACCCATAGCACCACCCATAATTTGGAAATTGGCAGCCATATCTATTGCTGCCTCAGGGTCAAATAAATCTGTAGCCATTTTACTTATTTGGGACATGTCAAAATGTAATCTTTGTGCTTGAGCGGCCATTCTAGTAAATCCTTGTACACCATCTCTAAACTTAAATGTGTTTGCCATTTTTAGATTACTAGCAACACTACCCATAAATTTACTTACATTAAGGCCCATTCCTCTAGCAACCTTAGACATTTCTTCAATCTCACCGGTAGCCTCCTCAACTCCGATACCCATAATATCAAATTGTTTGATTAAAGAACTTAAGTCGGAAGAAGATAAATCTAAACCTACTCTTAACGCGTCTAAAGCTACAATAGCCTCAGGAGATATTTGAAAAGCTCTACCCATATCTTGAGAGAGTGCACCCATTATTTTTGCTAGGTCTTCAGATGTAGCTCCCCATTTTAGGGTTTCTAACTCCGCTTCCATTAAGTTACGGGTCATCATTTTTGTAGCCACCTCCGTACTATTAATGGTTTCTATAATGTGTTCTCTAACGTCAGCTTCTCTTTGTAAGTAATCTAAACCTTCTTGGGCTAAAGCCATCATAGCTCCTGCTGGGTCTTTTCTCATCTTATGAGCTGCGTCCCTGTAGTTTTTTATAGCGTCAGTACCTTTTTTGAAATTTCTCTCTAGGAATGTCCATAATTTGCTTTGTTCCTCACTTGCTTTTGCTAGTTTTTCCTGGGTAACCCCTAATTTATTATTTAGGTTAGTAATAGCCTTATCGAGATTTTCTACCTCTGTAGAATTATATATTCCCGAGTTTGCCGCTTTTACCTGACCCAAAAATATTAGATACTCATTATCTGGTTCGTTTTCACGTTGTAGTCTCCATGGGTTGGGATTGGCTGCCATAATTAATTTTTAAATTATATGTTTATATAATATAAATACTTCCTATTTGTTTTTGGCTTGGTCTATTTGGGCTTGGCGTTTTGTAAACTCATCTAATAGCTTCTCAACGTAAAATCTTCTTTCGAAGACTGGCATTTTAAGTAGGTCACTGTGGGAAAAATTGGCGTGTCTAACGAGATAGTAAATCTCTTCGAGCATACCTCTCCTATAGTCCGAAGAAAGGACGAAAAAAGGCCGTACCAAACTGTAGCTTGGTTGTTACCACACTACCGGACGGTGTTTTTACAGGGATTTCTAAATCTAAACCTGGTTCAGTCTTTGTTATAAATTTTCTTAACTCTTGAGAATCTCTAATAGGCATAGAAGGGATTATAGTAGATATTTTTTCCTTATCTCTCATACCGTCTATCTCCATAATTGATAGCTCTAAGAATTTAGTTTTTACTGGAGCGAATTCTAATCCTTTATATGCCGATTCTAAGTCTGCAAGTTCTGCTACTTCTTTACCAGTTAAGAGTTTAAATTTTACATTTTTATTAGAAACTGGTAAACTAAAGGAAAATTCGCCATTTTCATCAGGTTTTACTTCTATCTTTTTAAAGTCTAAAGCAGATAAGTCTACTATGGCTGGGAATTCTTTCTTTGTTTGTGGGTCTATTAAATTAATATCATATTCTGGGCCATAAGCTGTATTTCTTAAAAACACTAAAATAGCCTCCTTATCACATTCTAATAATTCATCAATGTTTATATCTCTTTCAACTATCTTATTTCTTATTAGGGTGTCTATTAATCTCCCAGAATTAATAATATTAGGACTTGTTAATATATTTTCATCTGATGCGGTTAAATAAGTAACCTTAACGCTACTTTTATTATTCGCATAGAAAAGTCCCCTTGACGGAAGTTCTACAACATCATAAGGGACTTGTGGTTCGTATGTTGGCATTGTGCTATCCATATATTACATTGTTTAACACTAAAATACTATGTGTTTGAGAATTGTCAACAATATATTAGTAAACTAATATACATCTATCTGGTCTTAACGTTGCTGTAATATCAGCAATACCATCATTACTATAATCTAAATCGTTAAAGTTAACATCAGTTAAGAATGTTCCTTGTAGTATCCATTTTTCTACCACAACCCCAGTCGGGTCTAACATTTCTAAGTCACAATCTTTTTTGTACCCAGCCGCGTAACCCATTCTACCGGTTACTGATTCAGCGTGTAATCTTACCCATTCCATTAAAGCTTGTGCAGCGGAAGGTCCGATTGGGTCTCTAAAGGTAACGTTTATAGTGTTCCAGAGGAATCTACCACCTACATACGTAGAAGTATTAAGGAAAGGTATCTCCACTGCGTTAACAGTAACTTGTGGTCTAGTAGTCGTAGAAACGTACCACTCGTTAATACCAAGTGATGATGGGAATCTCATTATAAACCTATTCTTCTTTTTTGGTTCGTAAGGAATAGGCATTTTCATCAATAAATCGGCCATGGTCTAATTTTTTTTAATCTTTTATTACCTATAAATATGTATTAATACTATTTTTTCCACTAATTCTCCTTAGCAGACATAACATAAAGCTTATTTTTTTCTTCATCAGGTAAATGTCTCTTCATTTCCTTTATCGCTTTTATATTCTTTATGTCGTCATCTATAAATATTATTTGGTCAAATGTATCTAAAAGTGTTTTAATTACTTCTGCTTTTTTCTCAAAATCAGTAGTTCCAGCTAAATTTTTAACTCTATCAATATCATTTATAGCAAATACCAAATCTCTGGACAGTCTGTCTCCAATCTTTATTAAATCACCAGCTTTATTTTTATACATTAAAAAATCCTTTAACCCCTCAAATACCGTATCTTCCATTCCTCTGGCAGTTAAAATCCCTAGTTTATACCCCCTAGTCAATAAGTCATCCATAATTTCTAAATTAGCTACTATAGGTTTTCCTGTGATTATTGAGTTCTTTATGGTGTCTGTATCTTCAAAATCTCTATAATCATAATACTGTCTAGTTTCTGGTGTAACATTTTCTTTAGAGTATTCATGAGGAGTTAAAGTAATTTCTTCATCATCAGTAGGTAATTGTCTGTATATATAAATGTCTTGTGGGGATAATAAAGTATCGTCTACATCTAATAGTATTAGTCTATTAAGTGAAGCTATTTCACTTAAATTTCTTTTATTTTTAATATTTTCTACTAAAAATAATAATTGTTTATTATTAATTATTATATTTCTCATCGTCTATAAGTTATTAATAAATATCTATCTAATATAACTTGTATGTTAAATAAAATTTTATTATCTTTATAGTATTAACACACTAAAATCAAAAATCATATGAAAAAACTACTCTCCCTACTTATCTTTATCCTGTCCTTTAATACTTTAGTTAAGTCACAAATTTTTCCTGACCCGGTTTCAACCACAGTATTAGTAAATAATATTACATGTGTTGGTTTAATGGACGGTAAAGCTACCGTTTATTCGATTTATGGTGGAGGTGGGGGATACCATTACACATTAGAAAAATGGATACCTTCTTCCTCCAATTGGATTAGTTGGGGGGAATGCCCTTTAGGTACTTTAAACCCTAATGGTACTATCACGATGAATTTTACATACGATACTATTGTTTTCACAAACTTAGGTGGAGATACAAGTGGACTAACCCATTACAGAATAATAACACATGACAACTATTGGCCTGGGTTATTTGTATCTGATAATGACACAGTTTATTTTGATATATATGATTTTGCTTTATATAATAATATGACTACTGGTCCTCCACCACCATATCAATCTTATTATGATTGGTGGGTAGATACTTCTGGTATTTATCCCCCTAATACCCTTCTATTTGATTCCTATCAAACTAATACACTTAATCCTGAATGGGATATGAACACTACTTGTGACCCAATATGGATTTTTAAAGACCCTATTAACGGTACTTTAGTTGATAGTTGTCCTTTAGTTGGTTGTGGTGCCTACATCTATACATGGCCTACAACTGGACTTTACTTCGAGGTGTGTCTAATTACATGTGGGAATTATGTAGATTGGACATGTATATATGATTCTAATGGAGTAATGATTACTCCTCCCTTATATATAACAAGAGATACTTTTTGTCTTACTGTTGGTATCGGTGGAATTACAAACATAACAGAAGAAACATCTGAAAAGTCTACTGCCTATGACCCAAATACTTATTTTAAAGGGGAAACTATTCATGACTTATTAGGTAGAAGATATGACTGTTCTTATTTTGACCTTCCTAAAGGAATGTACATAATAAAAAGAAATGAAAAAGTTTGGAAGATTTACAAAATGTAAGTAACATTTTCTTAAACACTAACGTATAATATAATAACTAACCCTTAATACATAAAAAAAATGGAATACTTAATAGGATACATAATCGTCTCAATCATTCTAATGGTTGTTTTTATTGAAATGAATAAAAGCGAACTATATCAAGATATGTGTGATATAAACACAAGATATAATAATAGATTATTAGAACAGGTAGAGAATGGAAACTTAACCAACTCTAAATACGAAAGAATGTGTAGAGAGGTCGAATCTGGTTTTAATATGTACGTAATCATCCATTTCATAAAAGCTCCCTTCTTAGCTCCAATGATTTTTATCCTGTTTCTATATAACGGCGGAAAGCTTCTCTAAAAAAAAAGACCCATAAGGGTCTTTTTTAATTATTTTGTTCTATAATCATTTTAATTTTTATGTTCTTTGTCCTGAATTATCTGTTGCTCCGTCGTCTCCTCCTGAATCATCATCTCCTTCTACTCCTTCTTCTTCAGTTTCTTCATCTTCTAATTCTGCTTCTATAATTTCGGCATCTAATTCTGTTTCATAAAATTCTCCGCTATCATCTGCATCTTTTAAGCCAGCTTCATCTTCTGGAGACCCTGACATCATACCTTCACCTTCATCATCTGAAATACCAGTTCCTAAAACTCGTTCAGTAACATCAAATTCACCAGGTACCATAGACTCATCATCCATTTCACCTTCATCATCTTCACCTAATCCTACTTTCTCACTTGCTTTACTTGCTAATGCCGTACCAAGTGCGGTTCCCAATGTGTTTCCAACTACTGTTTGCCATGTTTCAGTCATTAATTTAAGTTCTTTTTGTACTGATTCATCCATCCTTTGGTCATCTATGTCAGAGTATACCCCAACAACTTCACTGTCATCACTTCTATCAGAATGGTCAATATTTTCATAACCTTCTTCCATTTCTTCATCAGAATCATCGTCTATCATAGTTTCTGTAATTTCTTCTTCATCTGTAAAGTCATCTTCACTTGTAAATTCATAACCTTCTTCATGTTCAGGATAAGGCATGTCTTTTAAAATTGCTGAATCTGCTCGAGGAGCTCTTTGGTCTCTTCCTGCGGCCATAAGTTCAGCCGTCTTTGTCATAAAATTAGATAATTTTACTATACTATTTTCTAATTTTTGTCTAGTAGTCGGGTCTTTTATATAATTCCATGCTTTTTTAACATGATTAATTATATTTTCTATCCCTTCTCCAGCTGCAACACCAGGATTTCTATTGTACATACCCTGTTCTAAAAGTGTAATTCTTTCAGTTTTTATAGCTTCATTAATTAAACTATAAGCTTCATTTACTATTTCTTCTAACTCGTCTTCTTCTTCAAGATTTAAAATAATTGTGTCATCAACTACTTCTTCACCTTCTCCACCTTCTTCAGGTTGTATTCCTATACCTTCTAAATTAGCGAATCCTGCAGGTGAACCACCTAAACATTGTTCCATTAATCTTTCGAATTGTGATTCTGTTACAACAATATTTTGTGGTAGGTCAGAGAAGGTCTTTTCACCTTCTTGTAATTTTCCAATAGTTTTTTCTACAATTTCCTCTTTTGAGTACTTAAAATCTTTCATAATTTCTTTTTTATTTACAAATAAATATAATTTAATAAGGAATAGGGCCCAAGACCCTACTCTCTTTTATATATCTTCAAAGTTAGCACCTGTTGGTGTGATTAAGAATTCTATGTCTATAAATTCTAATGACCTAGTTGGTTTGATGTATATCTTACCTTGTAAGGTATTTTGGTCTATCAATGCTGGGTCATCTGAAAGTACAACTCTAAAGTCAGTTAATCCTCTTTCTCTTCTTATAGAATCTAAAATTGGGTTAACTAAATCTAAGAATTCATTTCTTACTTGTTCATCATTTTGTTCGAATAGTAATCTAACAGCTACTGCCGATATTAATTTTCTAGCCTGTAGTAACAATCTTCTCACATTAATTCTATCTAAAGCTGACTCTCTAACTTGTAAAGTTTTGTTACCCCAAATTATAGTACCAACATCAGAATAAGTTGCGATTGGATTTATTCTACCTTTATATAATATATCTCTATCGTCTAAAGTTAATTTCTTTCTAGCTTTAACCGCGTTTACTATACCTCTTGTATAACCTGCCGATGCGAACCATGGGAAGGCGATATTATCAGTTAATGCTATATTTCTCATTACATCGTATGTTGGTGGTAGGTATAGCTGAACATTATTATCGTTATCTCTAAGTTGTACCCATGGATAATAAGTTGCTGTATAGTTAGAGTCTATTCCTGTAGCGTCTAGATTATCTACCGCTTCTTGTGGTTGTATTATATTAGTAGCGTTAAATGTTGAAGCGTTCATACTATAATCTGGTGTAGTAGTAACATATAGTGAATCTGCTCTATCAGCTTCTATCATTTCTATACTCTCTTCAACTAGATTACTATGATTTATATAGTCTATACCTGGTGTAGCGAATACATTTATATTAACAGCTTCAGGGTTTTGGAATGTATTAATCGCATCTAAATAAGCGTAGTAATCAGTGTTTGCTGCATCTGTTCCTCTAGTTCTAAATATACCCCATCCTGAAGCGTTTGGATATTGAGCTGTAGAACATGCTCCATAATTCCACCCACTTTGTGATAACATATATGTATCTTCATT
>Ga0209434_1000061_pt1 | contig 61482 bp, 60 predicted proteins | sample ETNvirnome_2_300_FD_184068 | JGI IMG/M metagenome (GOLD analysis project Ga0209434, IMG submission 184068) | Marine viral communities from the Pacific Ocean - ETNP_2_300 (SPAdes) (version 2) | ecosystem: Environmental > Aquatic > Marine > Oceanic | place: Pacific Ocean | collected 2013-06-22 | reverse complement strand
GAATTCTGAATTTATTTAACATCTTTCGATGTTGAATTGACTGTGCTGAAATAAGTAAACTTATTTCCGTTGGTCACTCAGTTTAAATTGAGACTCTAAATTTGTTTGTCTTACTACCTAAGTAGCTCGACTGTTAGAACTCAATCTGTACGAGTGCCCACACAGATGATTGCTTTATATTGTTAAAGAACAGTGCGACTTCGTCGCTAGGGATGCGTATAATACATCCTTATTTTTTAGAGTCAACACTTAATTTTAAACTTTCTTTCGAAGACTTAAAACCGAAGTTTTACTTAACTCTCTGCTACGTTGTTCAGCGTCTTTCGTTGCTGCCCGCCGTGTCAGTGGATGCGCATTATAGGGATTATCTGGAGGCCGTCAACGCTTTATTTCAGTTTTATTTAATTAATTTCAATTTTGTACAATAACCATACAAATAAAGGGCTGCAGGAGTATTTCAGCTCAAAAATCAGTCACTTTTATGTTCATTAAAGGGCAAATGAAAAAGCGATATACTTTAAAATCAGTCTATCGCTTTTATTTTACTAGTTGGATTACTTAGTGGAAATTTCCCACACAGCTATTGAGCCCGAGATTTCATTACCTACGACAAGTAATGCTTCATTCGTTGCACTTTGTTCTGCAGGTATAAATGCCATCCCTTCAGGGGCAAGATCACCGGTTATTTCTGCACCGGCTTCTAAGCCACGGTTAAAAAAGTAATCTTGGAATGTCACATTGTATGGATTAGTAATATCAAACACCATAATTCCACCCATACGCTCTAAACCAATAAATGCAAATGTACGCTCACCAATAGTACCCAGCGCTAATGCTTCAGGTTCAGCCCCTTTGTCATCTGAGCGGGTATCACCGGCATTTTCATCTTCATTATTGTTAAATGCTTCGCCGTGAACTGATGCGGTAATACGTGAAATTTGGTCACCAGAATCAAAAACCACCATGCCATTACTATCCCAAATAGAAAATGAGCGGGCTCCGTACGCATAGAGTGACTCGTATTCACCATCGTTATCTTCATCACCTTTAACTGTGGTCACTTTTAGGCGGCCAATATCAGTGTTGTCGTTGTTCAGATAATCAAAATTGCTTGCCAGCGTTAAGTCTTTAGCTCTGGTTTCATCTATATAAGATAAGCAGCCATCATCTTCATCATAGTCAAGACCACCTTTTGCTATACAATCAGCTTCGTCGGCTGTGTCAAAGAAGTATTCTCGTGCATCGCCTTCGTTAGCTGTAACGATGAAATTTGCACCTTTCCAGCTGAAACTAGCGATAGTATCGGGTTGATACATACCATATAAGCCTGGGTATGATTTAAAGTTCACCCCTCCATCTTTATCTGATGCATCAATGAGTAAATTAGACCAGTCTTTGAAGCCTAACCCTTTTAGCTCTAAGCTATTATTTTCCAAATTAACGATAGCCAGGGCATTATTTTCTTGTAGTGAAACGTAGGCAAACTTATTGTCTTTAGAGATGCTGATGTACTCAGGCTCTAAATCCATAGCTACGGTTGTATTAATTAGCTTGCCGTTGATTGTACGACCTGTCGGATTAGCAAAAACAATCCCTAATTCTTCAAGCTCTGCTTGTTTATCGTTATAGGCTGCGAAGGTGATGCTAATAGCAGTGTCAGCAATCACGCCATCATTGATGTTAATGATGCTAATTGAGCCTTCAGGATCAATACTGTAATCCCCATTCGGTTCGCCTTCGTTTGCAACCAGTACTTTATTACCATCATGGCTAAAGGTAACCATGTCGGGCAGGGCGCCTACAGATACATTCTTAATAAACTGAGGCTCGTCGCCACTAATATCATAAAATGCGATAAGCCCTGCATCACCCGTTGTTTTTGCAGCCATAGCTACAGCAAGTAATTCGTTATTTTCATCGATGGCGATACTGTTTGCATCACCCGCACTGTGCTCATTAAGAGACACGGTAATTGCAGAGGCTAAATTAGTGCCGTTTACAACGCCTTCGTTATCCTTTACGAGCGCAGCTCTGTCAAAGCTATCAGCCGGAATGATATTAACCACTGCAGAATCACCCGAACTATTAATTGCAAAAATTCTTTTTTTAGCCGCTTGATAGGCCACAATCTCTGCGGCACCTTCTGGGCTTTGTGCATTTAATACTGCACGGCCAATAAGATGAATATTTAAAGGTGAATGTGCATTAGTGCCATTAACACCATCTTGCCCTGCGGGACCTTGCTCACCTTGTAAACCATCTTTTCCATCATCTCCCTCTAATGAGCAACCCGTAAGAATAGACAACAGTGACAGAGCAAGCATTGATCTTTTTAACATTATTATTTTTCCTTTGTGTTGTATTTACTACATAACAACACACAGGCATGACAACAATATGGCATTTTTATGTGGACAAAATCCGGGCATAAAAAAAGCGAGTGTGAACTCGCCTTTTTCAATTAGGTATAATGCAGCTTACTGTTTTTTAACAGGGCGCTTCCAACCACTGAGATTACGCTGTTTACCACGCGCTACCGCCAGTTGTTCATCTTCAACAGTATTAGTGATCACAGAGCCCGCACCAATCGTTGCTGTTGAACCAATATTCACAGGAGCGACAAGCGATGAGTTTGAACCAATAAAGGCGTTATCACCGATGATGGTTTTTGATTTATTTACACCGTCGTAGTTACAGGTAATGGTACCCGCACCAATATTTACCTTTTCGCCGATTTCAGCATCACCTAAATAAGTAAGGTGGTTTGCTTTTGAGCCCTTACCTAAGCGGGTCTTTTTCATTTCGACAAAATTACCAATGTGAGAATCTTCTTCCATAATGGCACCAGGACGCAGTCGTGCAAATGGACCTAAAGTACATTTAGTCGCAACAGTTGCTTCTTCGACTAATGAATTGGCTTTAATAATAACGTTATCACCAATGGTGCAGTCTTTAAGTACGCAATTAGGACCTATTTGTACATTATTACCCAGTGTTACTTTACCTTCAAAAATAACATTAACATCAATAAGTACATCTTCACCCGTTGTTACTTCACCGCGTACATCAATGCGTGCAGGGTCGGCAAGGGTGGCACCGTTTAACATCAGCTCCTCTGCTTGCCATGCTTGATAAGCACGCTCAAGTGCCGCTAGTTGTACACGGTTGTTTGCGCCTTCAACTTCCATTGGATGCTCAGGTTGTGCAGAGGTGATTTCAACGCCTTCACTGTGAGCCATGGCAACAATATCTGTTAGGTAGTATTCACCTTGAGCATTGTTATTCGATAGGTTACTTAACCAACGTTTCAGTAATTCACCATTGGCAGCCATAATGCCAGTGTTGATTTCTTTAATCGCTAATTGCTCAGCGGTCGCATCTTTTTGCTCAATAATACCGACTAATTTGCCATTTTCACGCAGCATACGCCCATAACCAGATGGGTCGTCTAATGTTACTGTTAATACTGCAAGTCCGTTTTTAGGCGTAACAGCAAGTAACTTTTCTAACGTCGCACGTTTTGTAAGGGGAACATCACCGTATAAAATCAACACGGTATCATCATCAGCGATATGCTCTTTAGCGACCGCGACAGCATGGCCAGTACCAAGTTGTTCTTCTTGTAGCACCCAATTTACTTGATTATGAGAAAGGGCGGCTTGTAATTGATCGCGACCGTGGCCATAAACTAAGTTGGTCTCACGTGCGCCTAAGGCCGTGGCATTATCAATTACATGTTGCACCATCGGCTTTCCAGCCACTTTATGAAGCACCTTTGGAAGTGCTGAACGCATACGAGTACCTTTACCCGCAGCGAGAATAACGGTTGTCAGAGACATTAAAACAATATCCTTCTTTCTTTGTTTTAGTTGAGCTGTTAATGAGTGTAATAAGTAAGTCAACCTTGGTTAGGTAAGTCACGTCATGTGCAAATACTCAATCCTAATAAAGAGGACTGAACCTTAGATGAAATACTTATTCACATTTAATACACCACATTGTAACGGGCTTTGATGAAGGATATAAGTACTAAACGAAGAATAGGGCGCTTTAAACGAGTTTGCTTATACCATTGTGCTTAATTAAGTGGTCTATAATAATACTTAATCACTCAAAATGATTCAGTATTATTGCGGATTGATATTACATAAATGTTGAGTAAATTACAGGCACAAAAAAGCCCACATTAAGTGGGCTTTTACAAAACCGAGTAGGCTTACTTTTTGCGTAATTGTTGAATTACGCGAAGTTGAGCGATTGCTTCAGCAAGTTGCACTGCAGCTTGTTGATAATCTAACTCAGCAGTTGACGTATTCGCCATTTGCTCTTCAGCATCACGTTTCGCTTTTTCAGCCGCTTGCTCGTCCAGATCTTCACCACGTACTGCTGTATCAGCAAGAATCGTAATACGATCAGGTTGAACTTCTAGCGTACCGCCAGCAACATACATCACGTCTTCGTGACCAAATTGCTTAACTAAACGTACCATACCAGGTTTTAGGGCAGTTAATAATGGAGCGTGGCCATAGTTAACACCAAGGTCACCTTCACTACCACTTACTTGAATCGATTCAACCAGACCAGAGAACAAGCTCTCTTCTGCGCTTACTACGTCAAGATGTACAGTCATAGCCGCCATACTACCCTCCTAATTACATGCTTTTGGCTTTTTCTTGAGCTTCTTCAATAGAGCCAACCATGTAGAACGCTTGCTCTGGCATATCATCAAACTCACCGTTTAAGATACCTTTGAAGCCAGCAATTGTGTCTTTAAGTGACACGTATTTACCAGGCGCGCCTGTAAATACCTCAGCAACGAAGAACGGCTGAGATAAGAAACGCTGGATTTTACGTGCACGAGATACAACTTGCTTATCTTCGTCAGAAAGCTCGTCCATACCTAGGATTGCGATGATGTCTTTCAGTTCTTTATAACGTTGAAGAACTGTTTGAACGCCACGCGCTGTATCGTAGTGCTCTTGACCAATTACTAATGGGTCAAGTTGACGTGAAGATGAATCAAGTGGGTCTACCGCAGGGTAGATACCAAGTGACGCGATATCACGAGAAAGTACTACTGTTGCATCTAAGTGAGCAAACGTTGTTGCTGGAGATGGGTCAGTTAAGTCATCCGCAGGTACGTATACCGCTTGGATTGATGTGATTGAACCCGTCTTAGTTGATGCGATACGCTCTTGAAGTACACCCATTTCTTCAGCAAGTGTAGGCTGGTAACCTACCGCTGATGGCATACGACCTAGAAGTGCTGATACCTCTGTACCCGCTAGTGTATAACGGTAGATGTTATCAACGAAGAAAAGTACGTCACGACCTTCGTCACGGAACTTCTCTGCCATCGTAAGACCTGTTAACGCTACGCGTAAACGGTTACCCGGTGGCTCATTCATTTGACCGTATACTAGTGATACTTTATCTAGTACGTTTGAGTCGTTCATCTCATGGTAGAAGTCATTACCCTCACGTGTACGCTCACCAACACCTGCGAATACTGAGTAGCCGCTGTGCTCGATTGCGATGTTACGGATAAGTTCCATCATGTTTACGGTTTTACCTACACCGGCACCACCGAATAGACCAACTTTACCACCTTTAGCGAATGGACATACAAGGTCGATTACCTTGATACCCGTCTCTAAAAGTTCAACTGAACTTGATTGTTCTTCATAAGAAGGCGCTGCACGGTGAATAGACATACGCTCTTCTTCACCAATTGGACCAGCTTCATCAATAGGGTTACCAAGTACGTCCATGATACGACCTAGTGTCTTCGTACCTACTGGAACGTGGATTGGCTGACCTGTACCTTCTACTGATGTACCACGACGTAAACCGTCAGTAGTACCAAGTGCGATACCACGTACCACACCGCCACCTAGCTGTTGTTGAACTTCTAAAGTTAAACCCGCTAAGTCGCCATCTGTTACTTTTAGTGCGTCATATACGGCTGGCACGTTGTCTTGTGGAAATTCGATATCCACAACGGCGCCGATAATTTGGACGACCTTACCTAAACTCATGTCTATTCCTCTCATTAAACTTTGCCGAAGCGTTAAACTGCTGCCGAGCCGCCAACAATCTCACTGATTTCTTGTGTGATTGCAGCTTGACGAGCCTTGTTATAAACAAGCTGTAACTCATCCATAAGGTCGCCAGCATTATCAGTTGCAGCTTTCATTGCAACCATACGGGCAGCCTGTTCAGAGGCAGCGTTCTCAACTACACCTTGGTATACTTGAGACTCAATAAAGCGTACTAACAGAGCTTCTAAAATAGCTTCTGGGTTTGGCTCATATAAGTAATCCCAAGAATGTTGAGATACTTCTTCTTCAGCTTTTGGCAAAGGGAGTAACTGATCGATTGTTGGCTCTTGCTTCATCGTATTAACGAACTTGTTAAATACGACGTATAAGCGGTCAATTTTGCCTTCAGAGTATGCATCTAGCATCGTTTTTACAGGACCAATAACGTCTTGTAATGAAGGTGTGTCTCCTAAGTTCGCCTTTTTAGCGACTAACTTACCGCCGAAACGTTGGAAAAAGCCTGCTGCTTTGCTACCTAAAGTAGTAAATTCAGCATCAACGCCTTTTTCTTTCCACGTTTTCACGTCTAGGGCAACTTTTTTGAACTCGTTAGAGTTCAAGCCACCACATAGACCACGGTCAGTAGAGATAACAATATAACCAACTCGTTTTACTTCACGCTCTTCTAAAAAAGGGTGAGTAAAATCAAGATTTGCTTGAGCAACACGACCAATCACTTTGCGTAAGTTTTCAGCGTATGGACGGCTTGATGCCACACGTTCTTGCGCCTTTTTCATTTTAGACGCAGCAACCATTTCCATTGCGCTGGTGATCTTTTGAGTATTCTTGATACTCCCGATCTTGCTTTTAATCTCTTTTCCGCTGGCCATGACTCTCTCTCCGAATCAGATGGGCTTTAGTTGCCTAAAGCTCACCATTCATAACTAAATTACCAAGTTTGCGTCGACTTGAACTTCTCTAGAAGTTCTTTAAGTTGCGCTTCAATCTCAGCGTTGTAGTTACCAGTTTCATTGATTTGAGCCATTAGCTCTGCGTATGTGCTGTTTGCATAAGAAATTAAGCCCGCTTCAAAGTCACCGATTTTCGCGATTTCGATGTCTTTTAGGTAGCCTTTTTCAGCTGCGAATAGCGACAGAGACATTTCAGCAACAGACATTGGTGCGTACTGTTTCTGCTTCATTAGCTCTGTTACGCGCTCACCATGCTCTAATTGAGAGCGTGTTGCATCGTCAAGGTCAGACGCGAACTGCGAGAACGCAGCTAATTCACGGTACTGAGCTAACGCTAGACGGATACCACCACCTAGTTTCTTAACGATTTTAGTTTGCGCTGCACCACCAACACGCGATACCGAGATACCAGCGTTAACAGCTGGACGGATACCTGAGTTGAATAAGTCAGTTTCTAAGAAAATCTGACCATCGGTGATAGAGATAACGTTTGTCGGTACGAACGCAGAAACGTCGCCGCCTTGAGTTTCAATGATTGGCAATGCCGTCAGTGAACCTGTTTTACCTTTCACTTCACCATTAGTGAACTTCTCAACGTAATCAGCGTTTACACGTGATGCACGCTCTAGAAGACGAGAGTGAAGGTAGAATACGTCACCTGGGTATGCTTCACGGCCTGGTGGACGCTTAAGTAGCAATGAGATTTGACGGTAAGCAACTGCTTGCTTAGATAAATCATCATATACGATTAATGCGTCTTCACCACGGTCACGGAAGTATTCACCCATAGTACAACCAGCAAATGGTGCTAGGTACTGAAGTGCCGCAGATTCAGAAGCCGATGCAACCACAATAATTGTGTTTTCAAGTGCACCGTGCTCTTCTAATTTACGTACTACGTTAGCAATTGTAGATGCTTTTTGACCAACCGCTACGTACACACACTTAACGCCTGTGTTCTTTTGGTTGATGATTGCATCGATAGCTAAAGCAGTTTTACCTGTTTGGCGGTCACCGATTACAAGCTCACGCTGACCACGACCAACTGGGATCATCGCATCAATAGATTTATAACCAGTTTGAACTGGCTCATCTACTGATTGACGCTCGATTACGCCTGGTGCGATTTTCTCAACAGGTTCAAAACCGTCGTTATCTAAAGCGCCTTTACCATCGATAGGGGCACCTAGAGTGTTAACAACACGACCAAGTAGACCACGACCAACAGGAACTTCTAAAATACGACCAGTTGATTTAACTTTTACGCCTTCTTTAAGGTCTGCGTATGGACCCATAACTACTGCACCTACTGAGTCACGCTCAAGGTTTAGTGCGATAGCATAACGGTTGCCAGGAAGCTCAACCATCTCACCTTGCATACAGTCAGCTAGACCGTGGATGCGGATGATACCGTCAGTAACAGATACGATAGTACCTTCGTTACGAGCTTCACTTACAACTTCGAACTGCTCAATACGTTGTTTGATCAGATCTGAAATTTCAGTGGAATTAAGTTGCATGCTCTTTTTCCCAATTACGATTGTAGTGATGTAGCTAAGCGGGCTAACTTGCCGCGTACTGAGCCGTCAATTACAGTGTCACCCGCCTTAATAATAAGGCCGCCAACAACTGTAGCGTCTTCACTACAATTCAGCTTAACTTTGCGTGCGAAACGTTTTTCAAGTGCCGCTACCAATGTTGCTTGCTGCTCAGCAGAAAGCGGTGTTGCAGAAACCACGTCTACGTCGGTTTCTTTATCGTAATCCGCTTTTAATTCAGCGAATAACTCTGCAACAGCAGGCAGTGCAACTAAACGACCATTTTCAGCCATTACCTTAACTAGGTTTTGGCCTTGTTCGTTGAGCTGCTCTGCACAGATCTTAATAAAAAGACCTGCTTTTTCAGTAGCAGTAGGCAATCCAGCTAGCGCAGCAGCGGCTTGCTCGTTGCTGGCAACTTGGCCAGCAAAGAACAGCATGTCGTTCCAACTTTCAACAGTGCCTTTTTCAACAGCAAGTTCAAAAGCCGCTTTAGCGTATGGGCGAGCGATAGTAGCCAATTCAGACATGCTCATACCCTCCTAATTACAGCTCAGCGACAAGTTTTTCAACGATGTCACTGTGTGCGGCTTGATTGATTTCGCGCTCTAGAATCTTCTCAGCACCAACCACGGCCAGAGTTGCTACTTTCTTACGTAGCTCTTCTGTTACACGGTTACGCTCTGCTTCGATTTCAGAGTGCCCTTGAGCAATAATTTTTTCACGCTCTTGTTGACCACGAACAGTTTCTTCGTCAACGATAAGCGTGGCACGCTTTTTAGCTTGTTCAATGATATCAGCCGCTTGAGCTTTTGCCTCTTTAAGCTGCTCAGCAGCTTTCTTTTGCGCAAGTTCTAAGTCTTTTTCGGCTCTATCAGAGGCAGCTAAACCATCTTCGATTTTCTTCTGGCGAGCTTCAATTGCACCATTTAGTGGTGGCCATACGTATTTCATACAGAAAAGTACGAATACCGTAAATGCAATTAATTCACCGATAAGAGTGGCTGTTAAGTTCACGACCGCTCCTCCTTAAAATAGTAAGCTGTTCAAAAAATAATATTAAAGTACGAACAACAATACCATTGCGATACCAACACCGATCATAGCTACGGCATCGATTAGACCAGCAAGGATGAACATCTTAACTTGTAGTGAAGGTGCAAGCTCTGGTTGACGCGCACATGCTTCTAGGAATTTACCACCCATGTTACCGAAGCCGATAGCAGTACCGATTGCACCGAAGCCGATAAGTAGAGCAACAGCGATATACTTAAGACCTAATACTAGTTCCATTTTTTTCTCCAAAGTTTCAATTGTAAATTAAAATTAAATTTTAAAAGTGTAAAAATTAGTGATTATCTGAGCTTGCCATGCTTAGGTAAACGATTGTAAGCATCATAAATACGAATGCTTGTAGCACGATTACTAAGATGTGGAATGCGGCCCAAATAAAGTGCAACGGTAGTTGCATTAAACCAACAGCGCCGATCAAGATGAAAATCAACTCACCAGCATATAAGTTACCGAATAAACGCAGTGCTAACGAGAACGGCTTAGCAACTAAAGCGATTGTTTCTAGTAATAAGTTACATGGGATTAAGAACACCATCATCAGCTTGTTTTTAGAGCTAAATGGGTGCAGTGTTAGTTCCGCTAAGAAACCGCCAATCCCTTTGATTTTAATTGCGTAACCGATCATCAGAATGAATACACCAATAGCAAGTGCAGCAGTCATATTGATGTCTGTTGTCGGTACAATTTTCATGTATACGTCGTGAGAGTCCATACCAAATGCTTGCTCACCAACGAAGCCAGCGAATGCAGGTAGGAAATCAACCGGGATCAAGTCCATTAAGTTCATTAAGAACACCCAAACGAAAATCGTTAGAGCTAATGGAGCAATTAAACTACTTTTGCCGTGGTAAGTATCGCGTACGTTGTCGCCAACGAATTCAACGATCATTTCAATGAAGCATTGAAATTTACCAGGTACACCGGTATTTGCTTTTTTAGCGGCACTACGGAAGATCCATAAAAATACAAGACCTAAACCGATTGACCATGCGAGGGTATCTATGTTCCATGTCCAGAAGCCACTGTCCGCACACGCTTTATTGAAGGCTAGACCAGCGTCGGTCGAGCACATCTTAGCATTGGTTAAGTGGTGCTGAATATGGCTTGATAGAGTTACTTCTTCTGCAGCCATGTTATATCCCAAAAGTTAATGATTAAAAAAAACGGGTGCGAACAATCCGCTAAATAACACCAATACATACACACAAAAAAACGGTAATAAAACGACCGTGTAAGACTTCAGTATCAGTGCAAACAACACAATTGTTAGCATAAATTTTAATCCGTTGCCGCGCTTTAGCGAGGCATACACTTGATTTGTCCGACTTGCACCCATATATCTGAATGCATAAACGACAAATACAAAATTAGGGAGTAGTGCAACAGCTCCGCCAGCAAGCGCTGACTGGCCGGCATTGACTCCCCAACCTACAAAAACAATTACTGCAGCGATTATCGCTACGATACCCTGAAGACAAATTAATTTAAATGCGGCAAGCCTATATGGCTTTGCTAACCTATTAGTCACGTTTTATTAACCTTAAGAACGTTCATATTGTCAGGGTATGAAAACTGGCGAAATTATACTGATTCCTACCAGTTTTGCAACTTGAGTCGACCCTTTGTAGCGCAAAAACACCACAAATGTCTCTTTTTGGACATGTTATTAATTAATGACGGGAATAGTCTTAATTTATACGGCTTAAAATGCCATCTAACTCATCAAAGCTTGTGTACGAAATAACCAGCTTGCCTTTGCCTTTTTTGTTGTAGTTAATTTCTACTTTAGCCCCTAAGTTCTCGGCAAGTTTTTGCTCTAACTGTTTGACATCAGGATCTTTTTCGAGCACTTCTTTTTGAGGTGCGGGCTCTAAAATTGAACGAACAAGCTTTTCAGTTTCACGCACAGTTAACGCTTTTGCGACAGCTAATCGCGCCGCATCTGACTGCGCTTCACCTTCAAGTGCTAATAAACAACGTGCATGACCCATTTCAATGTCGCCATGCTCTAACAGTATTTTAACATCTTCGTTAAGATTATTTAGGCGTAGTAAATTAGTCACTGTGGTACGAGATTTACCAACAGCTTCGGCCACTTGCTGATGAGTAAGCTCAAACTCATTCAATAAACGATTAAGTGCAATGGCTTCTTCCATTGCATTTAAATCTTCGCGTTGAATATTTTCAATAAGTGCAATAGCAACAGCCGCTTCATCAGGTACGTCTTTGATAATACAAGGTACGCTATCTAATTTAGCTAATTGAGCAGCACGCCAACGACGTTCACCAGCAATAATTTCGTATTTATTTGCACCAATAGGGCGCACAACAATAGGTTGAATTATGCCTTGCGCACGAATCGAGCTTGCAAGCTCTTCCAATGCTTCTTCAGACATGTCTTTACGTGGTTGATATTTACCTGACTGTAAAAACTCAATCGCTAATTTTTGCAGTTCACCTTTATTTTGCTCTGCCACAGCATCTGATACAGGCTCTGTTGTTACTGCATTTTGTTGCTGATTATCTGCACTTGGGGCAGGTTTTGATGAACTTAATAAAGCGTCGAGTCCTCGGCCTAAACCGCGTTTTTTAGCAGACATGTTATTTTTTTACCTCAAAGTTAGGCTACTGCTGAAGATGTTTTCTCTTTTCTACGTAATATTTCACCGGCAAGGGCTAAGTATGCTTTTGCACCACTTGATGCGCGGTCATAATACATGGCAGGGGCACCAAAGCTCGGCGCTTCTGCTAAACGGACATTACGTGGGATAACGGTACGATAAACTTTATCGCCAAAATGTTGTTTTAATTGTTCAGATACGTCATTTGCAAGGCGATTACGCGGATCATACATGGTGCGTAAAATACCTTCAATTGTTAACGCCGGATTGACCAACTTCGACAGCTGAGTAATGGTGTCCATTAATGCAGTTAAACCTTCAAGGGCATAATACTCACATTGCATAGGCACTAAAATAGAATCAGCTGCTGCCATCGCATTAACCGTTAGCATATTCAGTGAAGGTGGGCAGTCAATAAAAATGAAGTCGTATTGGTCTTGCACTTTTTCAAGGGCATTACGTAAACGCACTTCACGGGCAAATAATTCCATCAATTTAACTTCAGCTGCTGTGACATCGCCATTAGCTGCAATTAAATGATATTCACCTGACGTTTCTTTATTGATTACTTCTTCGATTGGGGTTTCTTCTATCAATAAGTCATAAATAGTTGCAACGTCACCGTATTTATCGACACCGCTGCCCATGGTCGCGTTCCCTTGTGGGTCAAGATCGATTAATAACACTTTACGCTTTGTCGCGGCCATAGAAGCCGCAAGATTTACAGCGGTGGTTGTTTTACCAACCCCCCCTTTTTGGTTTGCTAATGCGATGACTTTTGCCACAGTGCTCTGATCCCTAGTCTTTAGATAGAATAATTAAATGCCTTTGCGCATCTAACTCAGGTACTTCCAAGCTAATTTTTTCGTCAAACTTTATACCCGCTGGTAATGAGTCAAGTTCGTCGCTCGGAAATACACCTTTTAAGGCGATAAATTTACCCGAATGATCAATCAAGTGCGAACACCAGTCAACCATATCTTGCAAAGAGGCGAATGCACGACTTAATACACCATCTAATTTAACACTTGGTTGATATTCTTCAACTCTAGACTGTACTGGGGTTACATTTTCAAGACCCAGTGCGTGTTTTACCTGCATCAAAAAGCGTACTCGCTTACCTAAACTATCTAACAAAATAAATTGTGTGTCAGGTAAAGCAATGGCTAATACGATACCCGGTAAACCCGGACCGGTGCCAACATCAATGTAATGTTTGCCTTTTAGGTGTGGCGCAACAACTAAGCTATCCATAATATGCTTAATCATCATCTCTTCAGGTAAGCGCACCGATGTTAAATTGTACGCTTTATTCCACTTGTCTAATAATTCAACATACTGAACGAGTTGCTGCTGTTGTTTTTCTGTTAGCGCAATATCAGTTTGCGCTAACAGTGACGTTAATTGTTGTTGTAACACTGTATTCCTTACCAACTACGCAGTCTTACGTAGTAAGCCTTGCTTTTTCAGATATACTAATAATAGCGAAATAGCAGCAGGGGTGATACCTGAAATACGTGACGCTTGACCAATCGTGTCTGGACGACTATCTGTTAATTTAGCAACAACTTCATTTGATAAACCAGAAACCGTTGAGTAATCAAAGTCTTTTGGTAATACAGTTTGCTCATGACGCAATTGTTTATTGATCTCGTCTTGCTGACGAGCAATGTAGCCTGCGTATTTTGTATGGATCTCAACTTGCTCAAGCGCAGCTTGGTTATTAAATTCAGATCCTAATCCTTCAATGGCCATTAAATCGTTATAACGAATTTCAGGGCGACGGATCAGATCCTCTAAACTCGCTTCACGTGTCAGTGGCGTTTTTAATAATGCGTTTACTTGATCAACCGCAACATGATCCTTATGGATCCACGTTTCTTTTAGGCGTTGCGATTCTTTCTCGATAATCTCCATTTTTTCATTAAATGCAGCCCAACGAGCATCATCAACCAAGCCTAATTCACGGCCTTTTGCAGTTAAACGAATATCAGCATTATCTTCGCGAAGTAATAATCGGTATTCAGCACGGCTGGTAAACATACGGTAGGGTTCTTTTGTACCTAGCGTCGCTAAATCGTCAATTAATACCCCTGTGTATGCTTCATCACGACGCGGAGTCCAAGGCTCTTTGCCTTGTACTTGCAATGCGGCGTTCATACCAGCAATTAACCCTTGAGCACCCGCTTCTTCATAGCCCGTGGTGCCATTAATTTGGCCAGCAAAGAATAACCCGTTGATAAATTTAGTTTCTAATGATTGTTTCAAATCACGCGGGTCAAAGAAGTCATATTCAATTGCGTAACCAGGACGACAAATATGTGCGTTCTCAAAGCCAGTAATTGATTGCACAATTTCAAGCTGAACATCAAACGGTAAACTGGTAGAAATACCATTTGGGTATAATTCGTATGATGTTAAACCTTCAGGTTCAACAAAAATTTGGTGTTTGTCTTTATCAGCAAAACGAACAATCTTATCTTCAATAGAAGGGCAGTAACGTGGGCCAATACCTTCAATAACACCTGAATACATAGGTGAACGATGTAAGTTATTACGGATCACGTCATGCGTTTTTTCATTCGTATAAGTGATATAACACGGGATCTGCTGTGGATGATCCGATTGCTTACCCATAAATGAAAACACGGGTGTTGGTGTATCACCTGGCTGTTCTTGCATTTTACTGAAATCAACAGTACGCGCATCAATACGTGGAGGTGTCCCCGTTTTTAAACGATCGACTCTAAAAGGTAATTCACGTAAACGTTGTGCCAGTGCAATTGATGGTGGATCACCTGCGCGACCCCCTTTAAAGTTTTCTAAACCGATGTGGATCTGGCCACCTAAGAAAGTGCCCACTGTAAGCACAACAGTAGGGGCGCTGAAGCGAAGTCCCATTTGGGTAACAACACCGAGTACACGTTCACCTTCAACAATAAGATCATCACATGATTGCTGGAAGATCTTTAAGTTTTCTTGGTGTTGTAAAGTATGTTGAATAGCTGCTTTATACAAAGCACGATCAGCTTGTGCACGAGTTGCTCTAACCGCAGGGCCTTTTGATGAATTTAAAGTACGGAATTGAATACCGCCTTTATCAATGGCTTGTGCCATTGCACCGCCGAGTGCATCAATTTCTTTAACCAAATGACCTTTGCCAATGCCCCCAATAGCTGGATTGCATGACATTTGACCAAGGGTATCCATATTATGTGTTAGCAATAGGGTATTCATACCCATGCGAGCAGAGGCTAATGCGGCTTCAGTACCTGCATGTCCACCACCGACAACAATAACATCAAAACTTTCGTGAAAAATCATTTATGGATCCTACTTAATCGACCAGCAAAACTTTGTAAAGGGAGCGTATTCTACCTAGAAATTTAGAGAAGATAAATGATTAAACAGTGCTCAAGATCTAAGTGGGTGATCTCTAATAATATAAAGGATCTTTTAAAGAGATCTTTTATTACTCTTACTACTACTGAAGCGGTTTTCTGTTGATAATGTTTAGTTCTATATTTAAAACATGATCTTAAGTCAGATCCAAAGGTGTTAATATGATCGGATCTAACCGCTAACAAGCTCTGATCAAAAGACCTATTTATACACAGGGCAATATCGAATGGATCTTATCCAATGGATAAACTAGGTTAAAAACGCAGGTAAATCAGTGTTTATCCACAATCTGATCTAAATTATCAGTAAATTGTGGGTAACTTTTTTAATAGATCTTGCCACTCTATACTTTAAAGACCCACAGACTTGATCCAGCTGGGTAGCCAGGCTAAGGCCGTATCTTCTGGCAGTTGTTCATCTAATATATTTAGCTCTAAACGTTCTGCTACGCGGCTTGCGCCTTTACTTATAAATAAATCATCAATATGGCGGCCTGCATAGTTATATGTGTCGTAACTGGTGTCACCTAAACCAATAACACTGTACTTTAATCCTTTTAAATCAATTTGTTGGTTAACTGATTCTATAAAAGGAAGTAAGTTTTCAGGGTAATCACCGGCACCATAAGTCGATGTACATAATAGCCAGATAGTGTCTTGTTGATCGATATCATTGAAAACGGGTTGTTCATGAAGCTTTACTTGAATCCCTTGTTGTTCAAGGGCTTCAGCGAGCTGCTCTGCAACATATTCGGCAGATCCCATTTGACTACCCACAATGATATTTACTGATTGCATGTCGTTGATCGTGTAATGAGTTAAGTGGGCACATAATAACGAACTTGTAGTGTGAGTAAAGTGTTGAATTACGATCTGAATAAGTTTTTATGTTCAAAAATCACTCTTTAATTTTTATTTTGTTTTAAGTTTATGATTTATAATGTTTTTAATTTATTTCGCGAATTTAAAGTCGTTGATCAAGCTGTTAGTAAATTTGGGGAAAGTTCTGATCAAGGCTATTTTCTAGACGTGCATAACTTTGCTAAGTGATTGATCTTTAAATATCTGAATTGAAAGAATCGTTCAGATCGGGGGGAGGTATTTGGTGAGATCGTTTTGTGGATAGATCGCTTGTTGATAACGATCGAATTGTATTTTTCGATCGGTAAATTCGATCGAAAAAAACGAAAAATAAACGAAAAAATTAGTTTTTAAAGGTAAAAACCTCTAAAAAACTGCCATATTTACTCTGAATAACAAAAATGACAGTGATAAATAGTGATCGTTTAGCTGTTTAGATCTAAAAACAGGCCAAATGTGGATAACATTTTTACCAATCGCCGATCTAAATTGTATTTTAGATCAGCTTTATGGCTGGTGGCTCGTTATTTCCAAGCTGTGTTAAGTGTTTTTTAGCGTTTCACCAACAAGATCATAAAGAGAATTCCCCAAAGAAAATCGTTTAACCCCACCAGCAAATGCTATTTTTGGGCAGTTAAAATCTGCCATTGCCATCACATTTATTGGAATATTAAGTGCGTTAACCAGCATTTTTATCTGTTCAATTTTGCAAAGTCCAGGTACAAACACACCATCTGCTCCTGCATTTTCATAGGCTTTTGCTCGTGCTAATGTCAGCTCATAGGGATCTTTTTCTATTAAATATGTGTCGGTTCTGGCATTAATAAAGAGCTTTTCGAAGCCATTTTCTTCCAGAGTTTGCTTTATTTTCTCTATAATAGTGCACTGTTGATCAAGCGATCTTAACTGTGATGTTACTTTGTCAGAGTCTTCTATATTTATACCTACAACCCCTAACTTGGCTAAGCTAAGTACATGCTGGCTAATGACCTGTGCGTCGTTACTATAGCCTGACTCAATGTCTACAGATAAAGGGATAGTGAGGTGATTGATGAGTGTTTTGACCAGCGATAGTAGGTAACTAAATGGGATCTTCTCACCATCTTGTAAGCCATAACTCGCGGCAATCCCCCAGCTTGTTGTTGCAAGGGCTTTTGCTCCTGAAGCTTGAATAAATTGCGCTGAGCTTAGATCCCATGCATTAGGTAATACAAAGCCTGTTTGTTGCTGATGTAATTGATGAAAAATGTGATATTTATCCATGATGTCCTCCTATAAATGACATCAATAGATTAATGAGTGTAAGATTTATTGCTGGCTGTATTCGGCACTGAACCTGTTAATGAAAGTGCAGTTTATGAACAAAAAAAGAGTCTTGCGACTCTTTTCTAATAATGATGACCGGCGTTTATTTACCGATACAGAACGAGCTAAATATTTTGCCGAGTAAATCATCAGACGTGAATTCACCCGTAACTTCATTTAGGAACTGCTGAGTTAAGCGTAACTCTTCAGCTAATATTTCACCGGCAATATGCTGTTCAAGTTGCTCTTTACCTGTATGCAGATGATGCGCTGCATGGTGTAGTGCATCGAGATGACGACGACGGGCCATAAAGCCACCTTCGGTTGCGCCTTGAAAACCGATACATGCTTTTAAGTGAGTACGAACTAACTCTATACCTTCAGCATTTTTGGCGCTTAATCGAATGACAGGGTATTGATCATGTTCATCCATACCGACATTTTCACCCGAAATATCGGCTTTATTTCGGATCACCGTGACGCCCATGCCTTGTGGTAACTTAGACATAAACTCTGGCCAGATAGCATGTGGATCTGTGGCGTCGGTGTCGGTGCCATCTAACATAAATAACACGCGATCGGCTTGATTAATTTCTTCCCAGGCGCGTTCAATACCAATTTGCTCTACCTTGTCTGGACTTTCTCGAAGGCCGGCTGTGTCGATAATGTGAAGCGGCATACCATCTATATGAATATGTTCTCGCAGTACGTCTCGTGTGGTGCCGGCTATGTCGGTAACAATGGCTGCATCACGACCCGCTAACGCATTTAATAAACTAGATTTACCCGCATTCGGTCGACCTGCAATGACTACACGCATACCTTCGCGCATTATCGTCCCTTGCTTTGCTTGTTGCGTGACATTATCAAGTTGTTGAATGATGGCATCGAGATCATTTGCTACTTTTCCATCTGTCAGAAAATCGATTTCTTCATCTGGAAAATCTATGGCTGCTTCAACATACATACGTAAATGAATGACTTTTTCCACCAGCATCTCTATGTGTTTTGAGAACTCACCTTGAAGAGATTGCAGAGCGCTTTTTGCAGCTTGCTCACTGGTTGCGTTAATGAGGTCGGCAATTGCTTCGGCTTGTGTTAAATCAAGCTTGTCATTCATGAATGCACGTTCTGAGAATTCCCCTGGTTTTGCTAACCGTACACCTTCAATATGGCTAATTTCTTTTAATAGCATATCGAGTACAACAGGACCGCCATGTCCTTGTAGTTCAAGTACATCTTCACCGGTAAAAGAATTTGGTCCTTGGAAGAAAAGGGCAATACCTTGATCTAGCTGTGTGCCGTCTAAGCTCTTAAAAGGCACATAGTCTGCGTAACGTGTTTTAGGACAGCGACCAATAATATGCTCTGCTACCGTTTTGGCTAAGCTGCCAGAAACGCGAATAATACCAACGCCACCTCGTCCGGGTGCAGTCGCTTGCGCTGCAATTGTATCTTGATTAATCATGCTTTTAGTATTGCCAATATTGAAAATGATGCTGGTTTGTATTGTAACCTATGGCTTAATTTCATGCGAATAGCGGTGTATAAAAATACCAACTTAGTCGTTGCTATTAGTTTTACTTTATTCAACATTAATAAATAATAAACACTAATTGCAAATGATAATTATATTCATTAAGATATTTGCATCTTACTTTATAATTTAAAAATATATGCGCTATTCTCCTTTATTATTAGCTGTTCTCGCGAGTTTTTCTGGTTTTTCAGTTGCTGAGAATCAACAAACGTCAGATCAAAATGAAATCGAAAAAATTGATGTAATAGGGCGTGCTTTTTCTTTATATCGACCAACCGAGTCAAGCTTCGGTACCCGCACTAATACGCCGATTGAAAAGATCCCACAGTCTATTCAAATATTGCCACAGGAGCTGATTAACGATCAGGCTGCCCGACAGATTACCGATTTATACAGTAATATTGCCGGTGTAAATGGTTTTAGTTATTCAGGTGTAACATTTCGTGGTTTTCGCCAAGATGAAATTTTATATGATGGTGTCAAAGGCGATCCATTCAACGGCTTTGCCGTTCCACAATTATTTAATATTGAACAAGTTGCGGTGTTAAAAGGGCCTGCGGGTGCTATATACGGTAGCGGTAATCCAGGTGGCATTATTAATTATGTAACCAAGAAGCCAACCTTTACTGAAAAGCACAGTATTGAAGTCGAGCTTGGTAATGATGACTTTATTAGTGGCGCATTAGAAAGTACAGGGCCCTTGAGTGACTCATTAGATAATCATGCTTATCGTGTTGGTTTGTATCGTGATTCAGAAAAGCCATTTCGCGCTAATACCAGCAGTGATAATACGATTGTTGATCTTGGTTATACTTGGCTGATAAGCAGCGCAACAGAGCTTACAACGCAATATACGTATATAGAGCAAGAATTAGGGGGAGCACGCCTTCGTGGGGTGCCTGCTGATGATAATGGGCATTTTATTACGGATATTAGCTGGAATCATAATGAAGCGACAGATTTCCAAAATGTTGAGGCGCATGTTTATCAAGCTATTTTAAAACACGACATTAATGATGTATGGCGTACGGATATTACAGCACGTTATTTTGATAATAAAGAAGTGCAAAATTACCATGAGCCAAGAGGGCTTGTGGATACCAATGGCGATGGCATTGTTGATTGGAGTCACCGCGAATTTCGTGATCAACTTCGTGAAAATACAGGGTTTAGCTTAACCGCTAATGCGGTAGCTGAGTTTATATTTGCTAATATGCAACACCAAGTCTTATTTGGTAGTGATTGGTATGAGCATGATTTCGAAAGTGTTTACCGCACAGCTACGCAACAAAGTAAAGGAGGGCCTGTCCCTGGGCTTGACCTTCAAGATCCCGAGTATGGTTTAACGTCTCGCGATGATTATGATCTCAATGCTATTACACCCAGACTTGGCAGTACTCATAGCACACGCTTTGGTGCTTATGTGCAAGACCAACTTGATGTCACTGCCAACTGGAGCATAACCGCAGGGTTAAGATACGATCGCTTTGAAGACAAAGATGAGTTAAATCAGACCGAGTTTTCTGATAGCGATGTCACTTATCGTGTCGGCACCAGTTACAATATTAATGATACTTTCTTTCCTTACGCCTTATATGGTACTGGTTTTGTACCACAAAGTGCCAGCGATCAAGAAACAGCCAAGGGCGGACCTTTTGCTCCTGAAACAAGTCGTATAAATGAGGTGGGCTTAAGAACGAAGCTTGTTGATGATAGCTTAGCTGTGAATATGGCCGCTTATGACATTGTGCGCAAAAATATTCTGCAACCCAGTTTGTTGGGTGATGTTGCAGGCGATGGGGTTGATGATTTAGTGGCCGTCGGCGAAGTGCAAAGTAAAGGGTTTGAACTCGAAGTGGTTGGTGATATTACCGAGCGTTGGGTTGTGACAGCAAGTTATGCCTATAATGATACCCGTATCACTAAAGCCAATGACAGCATACGTAATCAAATTCCTAACAGTGATAAGTTTGCCAATGCGCCGCAAAATACCCTGGGTATTTGGACACGCTATGAACTACCTCGCGTATCGTCATCTATTTCTGCAGGTTTAGACTATGTTGATGAGCAGCTTAGCTTGGGCGGACAACGTGTTCAACCTTACACTATCTACAATATGGCATGGCAAACGACCTTAAATAACTGGCAATGGCAGCTATCAGTTAAAAATGTGTTTGATAAAGAATATGCAAGCAGTGGCTTTATTGAACGTACGGGGCATTTTCCCGGTGAGCCACGCCGTGTTTATTTAAGTGCTAAATACAGCTTTTAATGGTGGCGTGTGAGCGCTAAGCAGTGGTTTAACTTACATTCGTGGGCAGGACTCGTTGTTGGGGTCCTGCTTTTTGTTATTTGTGTGTCCGGTACGTTAGCAACCCTTAGTCACGAGATAGAGTACCTGACTGGAAGTAAATATCGTGCTTTAAGCTCTTCACCCATGACTAACTATCCCGCGATAGAATCCAGTCTTAATAAGCATTATCCCAATGCACAAGTACTGTATATCCATAGTCATAAGCAAGATTATTTAGCCACAGAAGTTGCGCTAAAAATTAATGATACATTTCGGTTTGTTTATCTTGATGCTGCCTCAGGAGAAGTATTAGGAGAAGGAGAGTGGGCACGAATATCGCGATTTTTACGTAACTGGCATATGAATTTATCCATGGGCTGGACTGGTAAGTTGATTGTGACAAGCTTAAGTATCTTAGTACTTATATTACTGGTCTCGAGCTTTTTTGTTTACCGACGCTGGTGGCAAGGCTTTCTTAAAAAGCCAGCCCCACTTTTATTGCATAAACGCAATGGTTGGGCAGACTGGCATAAGCTTGTAGGACTTTGGAGTACGTGGTTTATTGCTGTTATCGCGGTAACGGGTCTTTGGTATCTGATAGAGCATGGATTGCAAACAGCCAAAGTAGATCATTATGTTGCAGAACCTACAAAGGTTATTGCGCTAAAACAAAGCGCGTCGACAAGTAATATGATGCCAATATCTTTAACGGCCGCATATGAAGCAGCACAACAGGCTTTTCCTAGTTTAGATATTCGTTATATTGGTTACGGACAAAAAGCAGCACAGCCTATCGAAGTTCGTGGCTATAATAACGATATTTTACTACGCCTACGCGCTAATCGCGTCTATATAAATGCAAGCACAGGGGCCGTGTTAGGCATTCAAAAAGGGCAAGACTTGCCGTTTGTTCCACGTATAAAAGACACCGCTGATCCACTGCATTTTGGAAACTTTGCAGGTCTAGGCACAAAGTTTATTTGGGCTATTTTTGGTAGCTTGATGAGCGGTGTTAGTGGTGTTGGAATTTACATGAGCTGGCTGAGAGTTAAACGCAAAGCAACCGTTTCTAGCTGGTTAGGTGTATCAGGTTATATAGCCATAGGCTTGGTTATAGGCTCTGTGGTAATAACAAGCGTTAGCGTTAGTGAACGTAGCGTGCCAAAGCAGCTTTATGCACCTGTACTCGGTTAAAAATAACTGGGCATTAAAAAAGGCGACCTAAGTCGCCTTTTTTGTGCGTAAGGGTTTTAGCCTCTTACTTTAATGCCTTTTTTCTCCATTCCACGGTAGATGATAAGCATCTGCGCGATAGAGATAAGGTTCGATACTAACCAGTAAAGTACAAGGCCAGATGGGAACCATAAGAAGAATACAGAGAAGATTACCGGCATAAACGTCATCATTTTTTGCTGCATTGGATCTTGAACCGTCATCGGTTGCAGCTTTTGTGTGATGAACATACTTGCACCAAATAAAATTGGTAATACGTAGTATGGGTCTTTCGCTGATAAGTCAGTTAACCATAATACAAACTCAGCATGGCGCAATTCTGTTGATTCTAAGAATACGTAGAATAGTGCTAAGAAGATTGGCATTTGTAGTAAAAGCGGTAAGCAGCCACCCATCGGGTTTACTTTCTCTTTGCGGTACATTTCCATCATAGCTTGACCGAATTTTTGACGATCATCGCCAAATTTCTCTTTTAGTGCGGCCATTTTAGGTTGTAATGCGCGCATTTTCGCCATTGACGTGTATTGTGCTTTTGTCAGTGGGTACATTGCAGATTTAACAATGACAGTAATAGCGATGATAGCTAGACCCCAGTTACCTAGGATACTGTGCAACCATTTAAGTAGCACGAATAATGGTTGCGAGATGAACCATAACCAGCCGTAATCAACCGTAAGGTCTAAGTCTGGGTGAATTGCTTCAAGTACATCAGACTCTTTCGGGCCCATATAGTAAGTCGAAGCCAGGGTTGTTTGTGTGCCAGCTTGTACGTTAACAGCTTCACCTTTAGTACCAATGATGGCAGCATTACCAGCCACTAATTTGCTGTATAGCGTATTTTGTTGGTCTTGCTGTGGAACCCATGCACTTACAAAGTAGTGTTGAATAAACGCAATATAACCACCAGCCGTCGTAACATTTAGGTTTTTGTCGGCCATATCAGAGAAGCTGTATTTTTCGTAAGGCTCTTCTTCAGTACCGTATGCAGCCCCTAAGTAGTTTTGATCAACTAAGCTACCTTTATCTTGTACTGTACGCTTCACTTGCGTGTAAAGCTGCACTTGAATCGGATCCGCTGTTACGTTATTTACCGTGTACTCTAAATCTACAGCGTAGTCGCCTTTCTTGAAGATATAAGTTTTGGTAAATGTCACCCCTTTGCTGTCGGTAAACTCGAGTGGTACACGAAGCTCATCGCCATTTAAGGTGAACGATTTTTGTGTGGTTTTATAAACAGGGCGACCAGCAACAGTTGCATCTGGGCCGTTTAAACCAATTAAGCCACTTTGTGAGAAGTATTGATTACCGTCAAACTCACCAAGTAGCATAAAAGGTGTATCACTGCCTTTTGTCTCTTCGTATTGAAGTAAGTCTGCTTCAATAATGTCACCACCGCGGGTGTCAATTTTTACAGTGAAGACATCAGTTGTTACATCAATAACTGAGCGCTTTGCTGTTGTAGCAACAGGAACTTCACCGTCAGATGATGCTGGAATAAAGTCATCTGACTCTGATGTTGTTGCGCCTAGTGTTTGTGTTGTGGCACTTGGATCAGCTTTTGGTGCATTGTAGTCGTTATTCCACTCTTGGAATAATAAAAACGACACAAGCATCAAGCCGATTAATAAAAACGTGCGTTGCGATTCCATAACAGCTCTTATTTCTCGTGTTGGTGGTTAATATGATTTTTTGCAGGAACGGGATCATCCCCACCTGCATGTAAAGGGTGACATTTTAATATGCGTTTAACTGCTAACCAACTGCCTTTTACACTTCCATGCAAATTAATTGCTTGAATAGCATAATGAGAACAGCTTGGATTAAAGCGGCAATGTGGACCTAATAGCGGGCTTATCCAATTTTGATAGCCACGAATTAGCATGACTAAACAGCGCTTTGGAATAGCAACAAGTGGTTTAAGTAACCTCATGGTGTGTCTGCCCCTGCGTTAATTTAGTCAATGGAATACCATGAATTTAAATTCCCAAGATAGAATTTTAAATGCATGATTAAAAGGTGAGCTAAAGATACCTTAATTATGCCCGTAATTCTATTGATATCAGGCTTGTTTATTAGATTTTGCTGATTTATTAGGGCGTTTTTTGAAAGGGGGTGGTTTTGGTGCACCCGGCTTGCAGCGTTCGTTAATTTTTCGCCACAATTTATTTAATTGTTTTGTTAACTCTTCGTTTGACTGCTCATCAATGCCACTTTTAACCATAAGCACAATATCAATGTTATCGATTTTGTGTTGATTTAAACGAAAACTTTCGCGAGCAAGTCGTTTAATACGATTACGTTGGCAGGCTTTTTTAACACGTTTTTTAGCGACAGTAAGACCTAGTCGAGGACTTGTTTGGTCATTGGGTTTTGCTAATAAGGTAAAGAAAGGAGTCGCAGCGCGAGCTGGTTCATTAAATATGCGAGAGTAATGCGAGGGAGTTAACAAACGTAACTCCCTGCTGAAGCTAAAGTCTTCCACTTATATTAAGCAGAAAGAACTTTACGGCCTTTAGCACGACGACGAGCTAATACTTTACGGCCATTTGCTGTTGCCATACGAGCACGGAAACCGTGTGTACGTTTGCGTTTTAAAACGCTAGGTTGAAAAGTTCTTTTCATAACAATTCCATCCGATCGGTTAAGGTTAAAACATCCTATGCAGGTCGCGATCCTGGCACAGGTGCCATTGCGAGCGCGAGATATTATAGATGAAGACAACAAAAGTCAATCATAATTACACGGCTAACACAGTAATTATAAAGGATCCTGTCGCTCGATCATATAGGATCATCATAAATAAGAAGTTTTCCACAGCCTCTGTATAAAAAGTGAATAAAAGCTTGGGAAAAGCAAATTAGATCGTAGAATTTAATCGCGATCTAGCTGCGAATTTGCTATGATCACTATTCGGATGTAAAAAATAAACCCTATAAAAATCATGTGGTTGTCTTTTTATGAAGACGAGATCATATTTTTCAGAAAAATCAATCTTGTACTTGTGGATAAAGTGCCTTCATAATACTCGGTCTAGGCCAAGAAAATTGGTCAAAGATTAGTAATAAATGTATGATTTTCCATCATTAAAGATGAACGGGAATAATAATTAAATCTCTGGGAGTTTAATAGTGTATCTGTCGGTTTGGCAAAGTTGTTTATATGTATTGCAAGATGAACTGCCGTCACAGCAGTTCAGTATGTGGGTAAGACCACTACAAGCAGAAAGTACCGAAGATACGTTAACTATATATGCGCCGAATCGTTTTGTTCTTGATTGGGTGAGAGAAAAGTATTTAAACCGTATAAATGAACTGCTCGTTGAAATTTGTGGTGATGAAGCGCCCGAGTTACGTTTTGACGTAGGCAGTAAACCTATTTTAAATGCGCAAGCCGCCGTGCCAGCTGCGAGTGCTCCTGTTAGTGCTCAACACACATCTGAGAAACAACAGCCCAAACCTGAAAAAGCGAATGTAGAACCTGCACCAAAATCGGGTTATAAATCAAACATTAAAGAAAATTATACGTTTGATAGTTTTGTTGAAGGTAAATCAAACCAATTAGCAAAAGCAGCCGCAACTCAAGTTGCAGACAACCCAGGGTCTGCCTTTAACCCCGTGTTTATTTATGGCGGTACAGGTTTAGGTAAAACGCATTTATTGCATGCTGTAGGCAATGGCATCATGGCGAATAAACCGGATGCAAAAATTGTTTATATGCATTCCGAGCGTTTTGTCCAAGACATGGTTAAAGCACTTCAAAATAACGCAATAGAAGAGTTTAAACGTTATTACCGAAGCGTTGATGCATTGATGATTGATGACATCCAATTTTTCGCTAATAAAGAACGTTCTCAAGAAGAATTTTTCCATACCTTCAATGCATTACTTGAAGGAAATCAACAGATTATATTAACTTCAGACCGCTATCCAAAAGAGATAGAAGGGGTTGAAGATCGCCTTAAGTCTCGCTTTGGATGGGGGTTAACGATTGCCATTGAGCCTCCTGAGCTTGAGACGCGCGTTGCTATTTTGATGAAAAAAGCGCAGCAGAGTAAAATTAATTTACCGCATGAAGTGGCCTTTTTTATTGCCAAGAAACTACGTTCAAATGTGCGTGAGTTAGAAGGGGCATTAAACCGTGTGATTGCAAATGCGAACTTTACCGGTCGTCCAATATCAATCGATTTTGTAAAAGAAGCGTTGCGCGACTTACTCGCATTGCAAGATAAGCTCGTAACCATCGATAACATTCAGCGCACAGTCGCAGAGTATTACCGTATTCGTGTTTCAGACCTATTATCTAAGCGCCGCAGTCGTTCTGTAGCACGACCGCGCCAGGTTGCTATGGCTTTATCTAAAGAGCTCACTAATCACAGTTTACCTGAGATTGGTGATGCGTTTGGCGGGCGTGACCATACAACGGTACTGCATGCCTGTCGTAAAGTTAAATCACTGCGTGATGAAAGTCACGAGGTGAAAGAAGATTATCAAAACTTAATAAGAACCTTGTCATCTTAAGGCTGACTTTATTATGCAAATAACAATATCAAGAGAGCAATTTTTAAAACCTTTAGTTCAAGTGTCGGGTGCGATTGAACGCAAGCACACCTTACCGATTTTATCGAACGTACTGTTAGTTGTAGAAAATGGACAACTATCAATGACGGGTACCGATCTTGAAATTGAGTTAGTAGCAAGCGTATTTGTAGGTGAAGACACCGCAGATACAAAATTAACCTTGCCAGCTAAAAAGTTACTCGATATTTGTAAAAGTTTACCCGATGGCTCTGAACTTACTTTAAGTAGCCAAGATCATCAGTTATTACTAACCAGTGGTAAAAGTCGCTTTTCATTGACCACATTAGCTGCAGAAGATTTTCCAAATCTTGAACAATGGGATGGCGAAGTTGAGTTTCAGTTAACCCGTGTAGAGTTACGTAAACTACTTGAAAGTACTCATTTTTCAATGGCGAACCAAGACGTACGCTATTATTTAAATGGTATGTCGTTTGAAGTCGACAATGCCGACATTAAAACAGTGGCAACAGACGGTCACCGTTTAGCTATTGCACAAAAGCAGTTAGCTCAGTCGCTTAATACACAGCGTCAGCTTATTATTCCACGCAAGGGTGTGCAAGAAATCATGCGTTTAATGGTGGCTGATGATGAGTTAGTAACAATTCAATTTGGCGCTAATCATATTCGTATTATTGATACCGAGTTTACGTTTACAAGTAAATTGGTAGATGGTCGTTTTCCTGATTACCGTCGAGTATTACCACGTGGTGGCGATAAAGTTATTACTGCCAATAGAGAATGGTTACGCAGCGCATTTCAACGTGTGTCTATTTTATCGAATGAGAAATTTCGTGGTGTGCGTTTAAATCTTTCTGAAGGCTTGTTGAAAATAACTGCCAATAACCCTGAGCAAGAGCAAGCAGAAGAAGTTGTTGAGGTTATGTATCAAGGTGGTGAGCTGGAAATTGGTTTTAATGTTTCGTATGTACTCGATGTTTTGAATACATTAAAAACAGAAGATGTCACTTTTACCCTTGCAGATTCAAACAGTAGCGCGCTAATAGAAGGTGCTGGTGACGAAGAAGCGATGTATGTTGTTATGCCGATGCGCTTATAACCTTTTATGAGTTTAAGTCATTTAAGCCTCAATAATTTTCGTAATATTGAGGCGCTGACACTTGAGCCGATAAATGGAATTAATATTATTTATGGCGAAAATGGCAGCGGAAAAACCAGCCTTTTAGAGGCTATTTATTTCCTTTCACATGGTAAATCATTTCGAACCGCCAAGCATAAAAGTATCATTCAACATCAGCAAGACAAGTTTGTTATTCATGGTCGTAAGGCATTACATGACTTGTCGATTCCGATTGGTATAAGTAAAAACCAAGCGGGTGAAACATCATTAAAGATCCAGGGTAAAACGAGTCGAAAGATCTCAGAGTTGGCGCAGCTAATTCCTGTGCAAGTGATTACACCTGAAAGCTATTCTTTATTTTTCGGTGGACCAAAAGAGCGTAGAAAATTTTTAGATTTAGGATTGTTCCACGTGGAACATGACTTTTTTTATTTATGGCAATCATTCAATAAAGTATTAAAACAACGTAATGCATTGCTGAAGAGTAAACCTAGGAATTATTTCGAGCAGATCAAGTTTTGGGACAAAGAATTTGTTAGACTAGCAGAACAAATAAATAATTTAAGAATCGCGTATATAAGTAGGTTTAAGCAGCAATTTTTTGATAAAATGTGTGCAGAATTAACGCTTATACGCGATTTAGAAATTAGCTTTAACGCGGGTTGGAAAGAGAGCGAATCGCTCTCAGAGGCTCTTGAACAGAGCTTTGAACGTGATGCCAAACAGGGTTTCACAAGCAAAGGCCCGCATAAAGCTGATTTTAGTTTTAGTGTTTCTGGTAATAGTGTGGAAAATACATTTTCACGCGGTCAATTGAAGCTCTTGCTTTATGCGTTGAAAGTAACGCAAAATAGCTTAATTGAATCAGAAACTGATAAGCAATCTATATTGCTAATAGATGACTTACCTTCGGAGTTAGGTGAAGATACAAAGGAAAAAGTGGGTCAGCTTTTATCGCATTGCGATTCACAACTTTTTATCTCATCTATTTTATCTGAAAGTATTTCTGCTGTGGTGGAACCCATGCAACGAGAACTAAAAATGTTCCACGTGAAACATGGCAACCTAATAACAAGATAAGTGGGATTAACCATGTCTGAGAATTACGATTCGTCGAGTATTAAAGTACTTAAAGGATTAGACGCAGTAAGAAAGCGTCCTGGAATGTATATAGGGGACACCGATGACGGTACAGGCTTACACCATATGGTGTTTGAGGTTGTTGATAACTCTATCGATGAAGCCTTAGCTGGTCATTGTGATGATATTTATGTAACGATTCACTTAGACGGTTCAGTCTCTGTAAGAGATAACGGTCGTGGTATTCCTACTTCAATCCATGAAGAAGAAGGTGTATCAGCTGCTGAAGTTATCATGACGGTACTTCATGCTGGTGGTAAATTTGATGATAACTCTTATAAAGTATCGGGCGGTTTACACGGTGTAGGTGTTTCTGTTGTAAATGCTTTATCGGAAAAGCTAAAGTTAACTATCCGTCGCGAAGGTAAACTTCATCAACAAACGTATACAATGGGTGTGCCAGATGCACCATTAGCTGTTATTGGTGACGCGACTGATACAGGCACTGAATTACGTTTCTGGCCAAGCGGTGAAACATTCACTGACCTAAACTTCCACTACGATATTTTAGCGAAGCGTTTACGTGAGCTGTCTTTCTTGAATTCGGGCGTAAGTATTATTCTTACCGATGAGCGTGAAGAAGCGAAAAAAGACCATTTTAAATACGAAGGGGGTATTCAAGCCTTTGTTGAGTATTTAAATCGCAACAAAACACCTGTTCATAAAAGTGTTTTCCACTTTACGCATGAGCGTGAAGAAGACGGCATTAATGTTGAAGTGTCTATGCAATGGAACGATGGTTTCCAAGAGAGCATCTACTGTTTCACAAATAACATTCCACAACGTGATGGTGGTACGCACTTAGCTGGCTTTAGAGCTGCACTTACGCGTACACTAAACAATTACATGGAAAAAGAAGGCTTTAATAAAAAAGCTAAAACAACAAGCAACGCCACGGGTGATGATGCTCGTGAAGGTTTAACAGCCGTTGTGAGTGTTAAAGTTCCTGATCCTAAGTTCTCATCACAAACGAAAGATAAATTAGTATCAAGCGAAGTTAAATCTGCTGTAGAACAAGCCATGGCAGAAAAACTAACAGAGTTTTTATTAGAAAACCCTGTTGATGCTAAAACTGTTGTTGGCAAAATTATTGATGCAGCACGAGCGCGTGAAGCAGCGCGTAAAGCACGTGAAATGACTCGTCGTAAAGGCGCTATGGATTTAGCTGGTTTACCGGGTAAGTTAGCAGACTGCCAAGAAAAAGATCCTGCACTTTCTGAATTATACATAGTGGAGGGTGACTCTGCGGGTGGTTCAGCTAAGCAGGGTCGTAATCGTAAAAACCAAGCAATCTTGCCATTGAAAGGTAAAATATTAAACGTTGAAAAAGCACGTTTTGATAAAATGCTTTCTTCGCAAGAAGTTGCGACTCTTATTACCGCATTAGGATGTGGTATTGGCCGTGACGAATACAATCCAGAAAAACTGCGCTACCACCGTATCATTATCATGACCGATGCGGACGTGGATGGTTCTCACATTCGTACACTATTACTTACTTTCTTCTACCGTCAAATGCCAGAGATTGTAGAACGTGGTTATATTTATATTGCACAACCACCACTTTATAAAGTGAAAAAAGGTAAGCAAGAGCGTTATATAAAAGACGATCCAGCACTTGTTGATTACTTAACATCATTGGCGTTAAATAACGCTGCGCTATACACAAGTGAGGGTGCACCTGCACTCGAAGGTGAAGCATTAGAGTCTATTGTTCACGATTATCAAAACACGGTAAAAGTGATTGAGCGCTTAAAACGTAAATACCCGAACACGGTTATGGAACGTTTAATCTATCAAAGTGAGTTAAAAGAAGCTGACCTTGCAGATGAAGCGAAAGTAAAAGAGTGGACTAACATATTAGTTGATGACTTAATTGCTCGCGATGAAGATGCGACTATTTTCCATGCTGGAACAGAACATGATGCTGAGCGTAATTTATATTACCCTGTAGTGAATATTCGTCAGCACGGCGTAGATAAAGCACACGTATTAAACTACGACTTCATTACTTCACGTGATTATAAGCGTATCGCTGTAACAGGTGTAAACATTGCTAATATCCTTGAAGAAGGCGCCTATATTCAACGTGGAGAAAAAACAATTCCAGTTGATAACTTTGTCGATGCATTAGAGTGGTTAATCAGTGAGTCTAAACGTGGCTTGTATATCCAGCGCTATAAAGGACTGGGCGAGATGAACCCAGATCAGTTATGGGAAACAACCATGGATCCTAGTGCTCGTCGTATGTTGAAAGTAACAATTGAAGATGCCGTTGCTGCTGACCAATTATTCGCAACATTAATGGGCGACCAAGTTGAGCCGCGTCGTGAGTTTATTGAAACGAACGCGCTACGTGTAGTAAACCTAGACGTATAAGCTAAAACACATGATGAAGAAAGGAGCCTATTGGCTCCTTTTTTTATTGCTGAAAAAGCACAAACTGCTTAAAACCTTACTGCACACAAGGTATACTGAGAGCAATTTTCAGACTAAACGCACCAGATACTATAAGCCAAATATGCAAAAATATGACGTTAAAACCTTTCAAGGTTTGATCCTGGCTTTACAGGACTATTGGGCACAGCAAGGCTGTGTGATTGCTCAACCACTCGATATGGAAGTGGGAGCAGGGACATTTCATCCGTTAACTTTCTTAAAGTCTATTGGCCCAGAGCCAATGTCGAGCGCGTATGTTCAACCATGCCGTCGCCCAACTGATGGTCGTTATGGTGAGAACCCAAACCGCTTACAACACTACTACCAATTCCAAGTGGTATTAAAGCCATCACCAGAAAACATTCAAGAGCTCTACTTAGGCTCGTTAGCTGCTGTGGGAATTGATACGCTAACTGATGAAGTGCGCTTCGTAGAAGACAACTGGGAATCACCTACACTGGGTGCATGGGGTCTTGGTTGGGAAATCTGGTTAAACGGCATGGAAGTGACTCAGTTCACTTATTTCCAACAAGTAGGTGGCCTTGAGTGTTCTCCAGTAACAGGTGAAATTACTTATGGTCTTGAGCGTTTAGCGATGTATATTCAGGGCGTAGATAGTATCTATGACCTAGTATGGGCAGATGGTCCAATGGGCCGTGTTACATACGGTGATGTATTCCATCAAAATGAAGTTGAGCAATCAGCGTATAACTTCGAACAAGCTGACGTTGCATTCTTATTCTCTCAATTTGATCACTGCGAAAAAGAAAGTCAAAAGCTAATTGAAGCTGGCTTACCGCTACCTGCTTACGAGCAAGTAATGAAAGCGTCACACGCGTTTAACTTATTAGATGCGCGCCACGCTATCTCAGTAACCGAACGTCAACGTTATATCTTACGTGTACGTGCTTTATCTAAAGCGTGCGCACAGAGTTACTATGATGCACGTGAAGCACTTGGTTTCCCGCTTTGTAAGGATTAAGAATTAGCATGTCAGCAGAAAATTTATTAGTAGAAATTGGCACTGAAGAATTGCCACCAAAAGCACTTCGTAAACTTGCTGAGTCGTTTGCTGAAAACTTAACAGCAGAGCTTGCAAGTTTAGAGCTAGCCCATCAAGGCGTAAATTGGTATGCCTCACCGCGCCGTTTAGGTTTACGCGTTACAGCACTTGAAGCAAAACAAAGTGACAAGGTTGTAGAAAAACGTGGTCCTGCTGTTGCGGCAGCATTTGATGCCGATGGCAACCCAACCAAAGCAGCAATGGGTTGGGCACGTGGTTGTGGTATTGATGTAAGCGACGCCGAAACCATTGAAACAGACAAAGGGGCATGGCTACTTCATAAAGCACACGTTGAAGGCCAAGCAACCACCGCGTTAATGAGTGATGCGGTAAACAAAGCGCTTGCTAAATTACCGATCCCGAAACCAATGCGTTGGGGCGCGAATAAAACGCAATTTATTCGCCCTGTACATACGGCAACGATTTTATTTGGTAATACACTAATCGAAGGTGAAATCCTTGGTAAGCAAGTAGGTAACCAACTACAAGGTCACCGATTCCACCACCCAGAAAAGGTCACTATCAATCACGCTGACGAAGTATTTGATGTACTAAAATCTGCGTATGTCGTGGCTGACTTCGAAGCGCGTAAAGCACAAATTCGTGAACAAATTGAAGCTGCAGCGGCTGCTGTCAACGCAAAAGTTGCGATGGATGAAGACTTGCTTGAAGAAGTAACGTCACTTGTTGAATGGCCAGTAACGCTAACAGCAACCTTCGAAGAAGCCTTTTTAGATGTACCCGCTGAAGCGCTTATCTACACCATGAAGGATGATCAAAAATACTTCCCACTGCTAGATCAAGAAGGCAACTTACTTAACAAGTTCCTGTTTGTTTCTAATATTGAAAGTAAAGATCCAAGTGTGGTTATTGCCGGTAACGAAAAGGTGGTTCGTCCACGTTTAGCCGATGCACAGTTCTTTTTTGAAACCGATAAAAAGAAAACACTTGAGAGCCGTTTAGAATCATTAGACACGGTATTATTCCAAAAGCAACTTGGTACACTTAAAGACAAGTCTGAGCGTATTAGTGAACTTGCTGGTTACATTGCTGAGCAGTTAGGTGCTGATGCAGAACTTGCAAAACGTGCTGGTCTTTTAAGTAAAACAGATTTAATGACTGAAATGGTCATGGAGTTTACTGACGTACAAGGTGTAATGGGTATGCATTACGCACGTCACGATGGTGAGGCCGAAGAAGTTGCACTGGCGCAAAATGAGCAATATATGCCACGTTTTGCAGGCGACAACCTACCAACGAATGTGATTAGTTGTGCTGTTGCTATTGCTGATAAATTCGACACGCTAGTGGGTATTTTTGGCATTGGCCAAGCACCGAAAGGTGACAAAGACCCATTTGCACTTCGCCGTGCAGCCATTGGTGCATTGCGTATCATGGTTGAAAAGTCACTACCACTGGACATTCTAGACCTTGTTGCTAAATCACAAAGCTTGTTTGGTGAAAAGCTAACAAACCTAAATGTTTCAACGGATGTGTTTGAGTTTATGCTAGGTCGCTTCCGTGCATGGTATCAAGATGAAGGGATTGAGGTTGATGTTATTCAAGCTGTACTCGCGCGTCGTCCAACTAAACCGGTTGACTTCGATCGCCGTGTTAAAGCCGTGAGTCACTTCCGTACATTAGACGCAGCAGAAGCGCTTGCAGCCGCAAATAAACGTGTTAGTAATATCTTGGCTAAAAACGATATTACAACGCAAGGTGATGTAAATGAGAGCCTATTAAGTGATGACGCAGAAAAAGTACTCGCGTCTCATGTTGCTAAGTTCTCTGTGGAGCTTGCACCACTTTATGCTAACGGCGATTATCAAGAAGCGTTATCACAACTAGCGGGTATCCGTGAGAGTGTCGATAACTTCTTTGATAATGTCATGGTAATGGCCGATGACGACGCGGTTAAGCAAAACCGTTTAGCATTATTAAGCCAGTTAAGCCGCCTGTTTTTAGATATTGCTGATATTTCTGTGTTGCAGAAGTAAGTAATACACACGTTAATAAAAGCCAGCTCAGTGCTGGCTTTTTTGTAAAAGAGGAACAGTTATGAAACGTATACTAACTTTAGCTTTGGCTGGTTTATTAACGGCATGTTCTAGCCAAATTCAAATGCCGAATATCGATGATATTCTGCCCAGTAAAGATTTAGACCGTACCATGTATTTACGGGGTGACTTTACCTTGTGGGATGCAGAACCTCAGTACCAATTTTACCAAGTTGCTCCGGGGATTTTTCAAACGGATGTGAAGTTTTCTACACCTGGCAAAGTGTATGAGTTTAAAGTCGCCGATGCTGATTTCAGTCAAGGCTATAACTGTGGTTTCAGTGATACCGACCCAGCAGGTCAAGCACTCATTTTAGGTGAGGCTGCAAGCGCCGATTGCAACACAATCTATAACTACTTCAGCTTTAAACCTGCGGCAAAAGGGGTTTATGTAGTGAGTTTTGATTACCGCAATAGCAATCAACCAAAAGTAACAGTCACGAAAAAATAACGCTAAGAGTTGAGTGGGCGATTGATTTTTACATCAAAGTTGACAAAGCCCACTCTGATTTTATTTTTTAGCTCGTAGCTCGTAGCTCGTAGCTCGTAGCTCGTAGCTCGTAGCTCGTAGCTCGTAGCTCGTAGCTCGTAGCCTACAATCCTTTCTTCACCAAATATCGATACGGTGCTTGCTCTACTTCTTTAGCAACGAGTGTGTGATCCATAAAGGTACAAAAGCTGGGAATGTCGCGGGTGGTTGATGGGTCATCAGCGATGATAAGTAAAGTCTCGCCATCTTTCATTTTACGCACAGCACCACGCACCATCATCACCGGTTCTGGACAACGAAGGCCAAGTGCATCTAATTGGTGATCGGGATTATCAAAGCTCATGGCAGACCTATAAAATGAAAGTAACGAATAGTAAGGGGCTATTTTAGCTTTCAATCACTACTGGTTTCAATAACCGAATTCAAAGCAAATAAAAAAGGTGTACTGCGCGTGTCAGTACACCTTTTTATCACCAAGATGTTCGGCTAATGAGCGTGTTATTCAACGCGCTCAAATACAGTTGCAATACCTTGGCCTAGACCAATACACATGGTTGCTAAACCGTATTTTGCATTCTTGTCTTCCATTAGGTGAACAAGCGTTGTGCTGATACGAGAGCCTGAACAACCAAGTGGGTGACCAAGCGCGATTGCACCACCATTAAGGTTCACTTTTTCATCTACTACATCCATCAGACCGAGGTCTTTTAATACCGGTAGTGATTGTGCTGCAAACGCTTCGTTAAGCTCAGCAACATCGATATCATCAATTGTGATACCCGCTTGTTTAAGCGCTTTTTGTGATGCTGGAACTGGGCCGTAACCCATAATAGAAGGATCGCAACCTGCAACCGCCATTGATTTAATGCGCGCACGAATAGGTAAACCAAGTTCTTTGGCTTTTTCTTCGCTCATTACCAGCATGGCTGATGCACCGTCAGACAGTGCAGATGAAGTACCTGCTGTTACGCTACCTGATGCAGGGTTGAACACAGGACGAAGCTGAGATAAACCTTCAACAGTTGTCTCTGGGCGAATTACTTCATCGTCTTCAACAAGAATTAATGAACCGTCTGCGTCGTGACCTTCCATCGGTAGGATCTCGCGACGGAAACGACCTTCAACAGTCGCAGCGTGTGCGCGTTGGTGTGAGCGGTAAGCAAACTCATCTTGCTGCTGACGGCTAATGCCGTGAAGCGTTGCAAGGTACTCAGCTGTTAAGCCCATAACACCTGCAGCTTGTGCAACAGACGTTGATAAACCAGGGTGGAAATCATTACCGTGAGTCATCGGTACATGACCCATATGCTCAACACCCCCGATGATATAAGTATCACCCGCACCCGTCATAATAGCGCGTGCCGCATCGTGCAATGCTTGCATTGATGAGCCACATAAACGGTTAACCGTTACTGCAGGTACTGAGTGTGGGATACCGGCTAATAATGCTGCGTTACGGGCAATGTTAAAACCTTGCTCGAGAGTTTGCTGCACACAACCCCAGTAAATATCATCAATCGATGCTGGGTCTACGGCTGGGTTACGCTCTAACAAACCTTTCATTAAGTGAGCACTTAAATCTTCCGCACGTTTATGTTTGAATACGCCGTTTTTTGAACGGCCCATTGGTGTGCGGATACAATCTACGATTACTGGATTATTCATGTTCTTATCCTTCCACCTTATAGAATACACGGCCTTCTTCGGCCCATTTGCGAGTTTCATCTGATACTTGGTAAATCGCACCTAGGTGAGCATATTTGTCTGCTGTTGCAACAAAGTTTGCTAAACCAGTTTGATCTAAGTAACGGAATGCACCGCCTCTAAATGGAGGGAAACCAATACCGTAAATGAGCGCCATATCTGCTTCTTGCGGCGACGCTACAATACCTTCTTGAAGACAAAGTAGTACTTCGTTGATCATCGGTACCATACAACGGTCAATGATTTCTTGCTTGTCGAAGTCTTTAGGTGCATCGGTAATAGCACTTAAAAGTTCAACCGCTTTTGCATCGTGTGCCTTTTTCAAGCGACCACGGCGGTCTGGTGCATATTGGTAAAAACCAGCCCCATTTTTCTGACCAAAACGTTTTTCATTAGCAAATACAGAAACGGGATCTTTCTCTTGGCGAGCCATTCGCTCAGGGAAACCATCAGCCATAACGCCTGTACAGTGGTAAGCCGTATCAATACCCACAACATCAAGCAGATATGCAGGACCCATTGGCCAGCCAAACACGTTTTCCATTACTTTATCGACTTTGGCGAAATCAGCACCTTCAACAACAAGTTTGCTGAAGCCTGCAAAGTAAGGGAACAATACGCGGTTAACAAAGAAACCTGGGCAGTCGTTTACAACAATAGGTGATTTACCTAGTTTTAAGGCGTAATCAACCACTGCATTGATTGTTGCTTCTGATGTCTTTTCACCACGGATGATTTCGACAAGTGGCATTTTTGGCACTGGGTTAAAGAAGTGCATGCCACAGAAGTTTTCTGGTTTTTCAAGCGCTGAGGCTAACTCATCTATACGAATAGTTGATGTGTTTGACGTTAAAATAGTGCCCTCTGGTAGGTCTTTTTCAAGGCCCGATAGAACAGCTTGTTTTACCTTAGGGTTTTCAACAACGGCTTCAACTACAATATCAACACCTTGAAGGTCAGCATCGTTTAACGTTGGTTTGATTTTACCTAACGTGGCAACCATCTTGTCCATTGCCATGTGGCCACGTTGTACTTTTTTGCCAAGTAATTTAGAGGCTTCGCCCATACCTAAGTCAAGCGCATCTTGATTAATGTCTTTCATGACAATCGGCGTGCCTTTATAAGCAGACTGGTATGCAATACCGCCACCCATAATACCTGCGCCTAATACAGCCGCCTGTTTAATTTTAAGCTCGCTGTTTTTGGCTTGTTTCTTCGCTTTACCTTTGATGTATTGGTCGGCTAAGAAAATACCTGTTTGTGCAGCAGCTTCGCTCGTTGCGGCAAGTTTGGCAAAGTTCGTGTTCTCAATTGCCATCGCTTCGGCACGTTCACAGTTTGCCGCTGCTTTAATGGTTTTTACAGCCATAACAGGTGCTGGGTAGTGACCTTTAGTCTGACCCATTACCATGCCTTCGGCCATTGCAAAGCTCATACCTTGCTCAACACGGTTCATTTTTAGTGGTTGTAATTTTACTTGTCGTTTTGCTTGCCAATCTAGCTTGCCAGAAATAGCTTGCTCAAGTGTTGCAATACTTGACTCTAAAAGTTTGTCAGTACTAACTACCGCATCAAATGCACCTACTTTGAGTGCATCATTCGCGCGGTTTTCTTTGCCTGTCGTGATCCATGTCATCGCATTATCAGCGCCAATCAGGCGTGGAAGACGAACAGTGCCACCAAAACCAGGCATAATGCCTAATTTTACTTCAGGAAGGCCAATTTTAGCCTCAGTACTAGCAACGCGGTAATCGGTAGCAAGTGCCCACTCACACCCGCCGCCAAGCGCCATGCCGTTTACAGCACTTAACGTTGGGAAAGGTAAATCTTCAATTGCGTCAAAAACGTCTGTTGCATTTTTGATCCATGCAACCAATTCTTCTTGAGGTTTAGTGAAAGTCGGTAAAAATTCGAAGATGTCGGCGCCGATAATAAAGTGATCTTTATCGCTGGTGAACACCATGCCTTTGATATCTGAGTTTGCTGCTAATTCTTTTAATGCCGAAGCGCAATCTTGCAAGGTTTGCTGAGAAAGTTTGTTTACTGAGCCATCAGCACAGAACTTAAACTCGGCGATGTTGTCCTTGATGAAAGCAACTTCAAATGAATCGCTTTTATATAACATTATTATTCTCCCTAGTTTATTAACTAAGACTGGTACGATGAGTTTGCATTTCAATCAGTGTGCTTGCTTTAAAATAAAAATGCAACGAAAAATTTACTGCGCTTTATCGCGATTGGTTAAAATATAGCTGGTTTGCTGCTAAGGTGTAGGGGAAGTTTTTATTATTAATTCTTTAATTTTTGTTAAAGGCCATCATGAAAAAACAATTTCTTGGTTGGACGGCTGCCGCATTACTTTTTCCTTTTTTTGCAGCTGGTGCCAACGATAAACATGACGCTTTTTTAAAAGCTGAAAAAAAGGCGCGGTACGGTGACTATGAAGACATGAAAAAGGTGACAGGGGAGCTTGATCATCCCTTAAAACCTTATGTCGAAAAAGCCTATTGGCAGCGTAACCCAAGTCTGCAACACCAAACTGAAATCGAAAACTATTTAAACGTCTATCAAAATACGCCACTTGAATGGCCTGTTCGAAAAGCGTGGCTTGAATACCTAAAGAAGCAGAATAAAAAAGCGGCGTATATTCGTAATTATCGTGAAACCAGCAATAATGAGCTGACGTGTCCCTATTTAAGCTTTCAATTAGATTTAGGGGCACCTGAAAATGCCATCATGAATCAAGTAAGCGACTTATGGGTGGTCGGTAAATCGCAACCTAAAGAGTGCGATAGCTTATTTTCGCTGTGGAAAAAAAAGGGGTACCAAACTCCTGATCGCGTATGGCAACGAGTCACACTGGCCGCAGAAGGCGGTGCGTCGAGTTTATTGCCTTATTTAAAAACCTTATTACCCGAACATGAGCAATATTTAGCTGACTTATATTTAAAAGTTCGCAAAGACCCGAGCGCGTCTGCTGGACTTTACCGCTATAAGAAAAAATCAGCCAAAGAAGGGCAAATTGCGTTGTATGGCGTAAGACGTTTGGTGTGGCGCGACAAAGAACTCGCGCTTAGAGCGTGGGAAAAGATTGAAAAAATGTTCTCCTACACTGACGAGCAAAAGGCTGATGTGTATTACAATTTTGCACTATCTTTAGCATCTAGTGGTCATAAAGAAGCTCGCTTTTGGCTAAATAAGGTGCCGAAAGACCGCCAAACTAGCAAGCTTATGCAGTGGCAATTAGCAAACATGCTTGAGCTACAAGACTGGTCTGGCATTGTGGCTTTTTTTACCGGCAAAGAAAATTTAACGCTAGGGCAGCAATACTGGTTAGCTTATAGCTTGAATCAGCGTGGTGAAGTAGAGCGCGCGCGACAAATTTGGCAAACGGTGGCCAAAGAGCGTGATTACTATGGTTTTCTTGCGTCTGCGCGGTTAGGTATACCTGTTAGTTTAAATAATAAAGAGCTGAATATTAGCGATAAACTCAAGCTTGAGGTTGCGAATGCGCCAGGCTTTAAGCGTGCCCGTGCTTTGTACGAATTAGATCGTTTTACAGCAGCTCGCCGCGAATGGAATTATTTAACCGATACCTCAACCAAAGAAGAAAAACTGGCAGCATCAATGCTAGCAGCAGATCTTGATTGGTACGACAGCACTATTTATACCTTGGCACAAATTAAAGAATGGGATTACGTTGATTTACGTTTTCCGTTCGCGTTTCGAAACTTGTTCGAAAACTACAGTAACCGTAGCCATATCGATGTTGCATGGAGTATTGCCATTTCTCGCCGTGAAAGCTCGTTTGCGCCAGATGCTCGTTCACATGCGAATGCTCATGGCTTAATGCAGTTATTACCTAGCACAGCCAAATATATGAATAAAAGCACGGTGTCACGTAGTGTACTTTATCAGCCTCGTACTAATATTCGTCTTGGTAGTGAATACCTGAAGTATTTGAAGAAAAAAAATCATGGTAATGAAATTTTAGCGACGGCCTCTTACAATGCTGGCTATCATCGCATTAAGCGCTGGCTACCAGAGCAAGCAATGCCTGCTGAGTTGTGGATTGAATTGATCCCCTTCACTGAAACACGTAACTACGTTAAAAATGTGTTCGCTTACAGGCAGGTATATCACACCCGCCTTGGTCGAGATGGTAATGTACTTGCGCCCATTCTCGATATGAAAATGGGTGGCTAAATTAAAATACAAACGAGGCTCATCCCCCCTCAGTTGGGGGTTATGGCCGACTATGATAGACTGCAAGTAAGTTAAATTTACTAGAGATGGGTTTACTATGGATAAATTAGCGGTGTTATATGCCGAACATATTGCAACCTTGCAACAGCGTACTCGTACTATTACTGAACGTGAGGGTTTAGAAGGGCTCGTAATTCACTCAGGCCAAGCTAAGCGTCAGTTCTTAGATGACATGTATTATCCGTTTAAAGTGAATCCGCAATTTAAAGCTTGGTTACCTGTTATTGATAATCCGCATTGTTGGATTGTCGTCGACGGTGCATCTAAGCCGAAACTAATTTTTTATCGTCCAGTGGATTTTTGGCATAAAGTGCCTGATGAGCCGCGTGATTTTTGGGCTGAGTATTTTGATATTGAGCTTTTAGTACAACCTGATCAGGTTGAAAAACTACTCCCTTATGATAAAGCAAATTATGCATATATCGGTGAGTACTTAGAGGTCGCACAAGCGCTGGGTTTCAGCATTATGAATCCTGAGCCAGTGATGAACTACTTACATTTCCATCGAGCTTATAAAACGCAGTACGAACTTGAGTGTCTTCGCCAAGCGAACCGTATCGCCGTAGAGGGTCATAAAGCGGCGCGTGATACGTTCTTTAATGGTGGTTCTGAGTTTGATATTCAGCACGCTTATCTAATGGCTACACGCCAAAGTGAAAACGAGATGCCTTACGGAAATATCGTTGCACTGAATGAAAATTGCGCCATTTTACATTACACGCATTTCGAGCCAACTGCGCCTCATACACATCACTCATTTTTAATTGATGCAGGTGCAAACTTTAACGGCTATGCTGCGGATATTACTCGTACCTATGATTTTAAAAAGTCAGGTGAGTTTAGCGATCTCATTCAGGTTATGACTGAGCATCAAATTGCCTTAGGTAAGGCATTGAAACCCGGTCTCTTATACGGCGAGTTACATTTAGAGTGTCACCAACGTGTCGCGCAAGTACTGAGTGATTTTAATATTGTAAAATTACCAGCCGCTGACATTGTTGAACGCGGTATTACTTCAACGTTTTTCCCTCACGGATTGGGTCATCACCTTGGCTTACAAGTTCATGATATGGGTGGTTTTATGGCTGACGAATCAGGGACGCACCAAGCTCCGCCTGAAGGTCATCCATTCCTTCGTTGCACACGTTTAATTGAGAAGAACCAAGTATTTACGATTGAGCCTGGTTTATACTTCATCGATTCATTATTGGGCGACCTTGCTCAAACCGATAATAAACAGTTTATTAACTGGGAAAAAGTTGAAGAATTTAAGCCATTTGGCGGTATCCGAATTGAAGATAATATTATCGTTCATGAAGACAGTCTCGAAAATATGACCCGTGATCTACACTTAGATTAACGGCGAGCAAAATAGAGTATAGGGGCCACATGGCCCCATTTTTTTAGATAAAACAATATGCCTGAATATCAATACCCGGCCGAACCGGTTTTTTATCAAGAAGAAATAAAGAAAAGTACATTTATAGTGCACATTGCGCATACTCCAGACCTCGCGTGTGCAAAAGCGTTTATTAAAGAAATACAAGATAAATACAGTGACGCGCGTCATAACTGCTGGGCACATGTTGCAGGAAACCCTGGCGGGAGTCATGTTTATGGCTTTTCGGATGATGGTGAGCCCAATGGTACGGCGGGTAAACCCATGCTTAATGTGCTGACAGGTTCAGGCATCGGTGAAATTACTGCGGTAGTAACACGCTACTTTGGAGGAATTAAGCTTGGTACGGGGGGACTTGTGCGTGCATATGGTGGCAGTTTAAATAACGCTATGCGCGAGCTAAAAACTGTGACTAAAGTACCGAGTGTTGAACTTATAGGGCAAAGTGACTATAGCGCACAAGGTGCAATTGAGCAGTTATTAAAAAGCCAATATCAGGTGTTAAAAATAGACAAGCAATTTGCCGAGAACATTACTTGGCACATTACCATTGATAGCCGCCAAGCAGAGCAGGCAATCACCGATGTACACGAACTTACTCATGGCGCCGTTGAGCTAAAAATGGGAAAAGGATGAGTAAGGAAAATAAATACATAGCGTTTACTTACAATTAAGCCTGTAAGACAATAAACTGTATTAGCTAAATCATTTAATAAGAAAGCGATACGCCTAGATGCAATTTCGTACCATAATAAAAATTCTCGGCCAGCTGGTGGCGTTATTTAGTATCACGATGGTCCCACCGGCACTGGTGTCTTTAATTTATAAAGACGGTGGGGGTGTGCCGTTCGTTCTTGCGTTTATTTTTAGCGTTGTTATTGGTTTAGCTGCATATTACCCAAACCGTCATGAGCATGGTGATTTAAAAGCCCGCGAAGGCTTTTTAATTGTGGTGTTGTTCTGGCTGGTACTTGGCAGCTTTGCTGCTGTGCCTTTAGTGTTCTTACAGGAACCAAACCTATCTCTCGCTGACTCGGTATTTGAGGCCTTCTCGGGGCTGACTACCACAGGAGCAACCGTTTTAACGGGGATTGAATACTTACCCAAATCAGTGCTTTTTTATCGTCAGCAACTGCAGTGGCTAGGTGGTATGGGGATCATTGTATTGGCCGTCGCTGTATTACCGATGCTAGGTGTTGGTGGTATGCAGTTATACCGTGCTGAAACTCCAGGGCCTGTTAAAGACTCGAAAATGACCCCGCGGATTGCCGATACCGCCAAACACCTTTGGTACATTTATGTGTCGCTGACCATCGCATGTACGCTTGCCTATTGGGGAGCGGGTATGGATTGGTTTGATGCGATTTGTCATGCTTTCTCAACCATCGCAATTGGGGGGTTCTCTACATACGATGCGTCTATGGGGCAATTTGACAGCCCATTAATAAACTTTATTTGTGTGGTGTTTTTGCTGATTGCGGCGATTAACTTTTCGTTGCACTACGCTGCGGTCTCCTCGCGCAGTATTCGTGTTTACTTGCGCGACCCTGAATTTAAAGTGTTTTTACTTATTCAGTTAGCGCTAGTGATTATTTGTTTTACGGTACTCTCTTCTAATAATATTTATGCAGATGGTGATGAAACGCTCGATCAAGCAATGTTTCAAGCTGTCTCTATGAGTACTACCGCGGGCTTTGCGACAGATAATTTTTCTGCTTGGCCATTGTTCTTACCTATCTTACTTATTTTTTCGAGCTTTATCGGCGGCTGTGCGGGCTCGACGGGCGGCGGTATGAAAGTTGTAAGGGTTTTCCTTCTGTACTTGCAAGGGATACGTGAATTAAACCGCTTAGTTCACCCGCGGGCTATATACTCTATAAAGCTCGGTCGTAAAGCGCTCCCCGATAAAGTGGTCGAAGCCGTTTGGGGGTTCTTTTCTGCTTATGCACTGGTTTTTGTTATTATCATGCTGGCCTTAATGGGCACAGGCATGGACAATATAAGTGCTTTTTCAGCGACGGCGGCGTGTTTAAACAACTTAGGCCCAGGTTTGGGTGAAGTCGCGGCGCATTATGGCGCGATATCTGATACGGCAAAGTGGTTGTTAACAATCGCGATGGTGTTTGGTCGTCTTGAAATATTCACTTTATTAGTTTTATTTACCCCAACATTCTGGCGCGGTTAAGGTTTTATTTGGTTATTTTTCAAGGAGTAGAGAAACAATGCCAAAAACGCAGCAGCAACTTAATTTAGAAAAACTAACCTATATACCCGCAGGGAGTGTGGTCGATGTTGAAATAATAACTGCGACAGAAAGTAAGCGTGTCAAAATTGAATTTATTGGCTTACTTAACGAGCAGTACATCATACTTAACTATCCCCCTGTAAAACGTTTGCCGAATGCGGGTGACTTTATCAAAGAGGGGGTTATGGTGATTGTTCGGGCTGTTTTAGAAAGCGGGGGTGGGCAGGTTATTGCATTTCGTCAGCAGATAAAAGCCGTTGCTTCACACCCTTGTCGATTGATATTTTTAAATTTCCCCCAACAAGTACAACTCTTTAGCTTACGCAGCGAAGCGCGGATCCCCACTTTGTTTCCCGCCAAGCTTGTTATAGATGAACAAGTATATGAAGGCGTAATTAAAGACATTTCACTTGCCGGTGTGCAATTTGAGATTAACAGCGAGGCCGACCTTAGTCATTTGAAAGCACAAGCGTGTCAGGTGGTGCTCAGTAAACGTGAATTTACAGGCAAGGTATGCAGAGTCCGCAAACGAGAGTCGGGCTATCAGTTGGGTGTGCAGCTCAATACCAGTGAAAATGAAATGAACGTCTTTATGAAAGAGCACCTCATAGACCTTTCGGTATTAGAGATAACGAGTTAACGAGCATTGATTCGCCATTTTGCAACAAAATGACTGTTTTTCACTTTTTCTCTAAAAATTAATCAAAAAAAATCGATATAAATATATAAAACCAATTTAAATCAGATGATTAAGCGTTAAAAATATTTTTATTTTTTTTGAGGCGTGTTGCCATTCATCTACGGTTTAGCCCCCACACGCAATATTTTCTCTGTTTTAGTGACAAAAAACGGCAGATGTCTCTGTTTTTGCTTTTTTAACTTATTGATTAATAGATAAAAAATTTTCTCACCTCATTGCTTGTTGCTAAAAAGCAACAAAATAACAGCCAGTTTTCCCCTAATTTACTAAAAAATAAACTTAACCTAATGATTTATAGCGTTTTTTAAACTTTGGCATTGAAGTTGAAATAGTTAAAGCGAACACAGAGAAAGTTGATTTAGGAATTAGTCCTCTATCGCAGTTTAGACAACATTGAAGGAATAGTGATTATGAAAACGTTACACAAAACATGTGCACTTATCGCCCTTGTCGCTTCATCAACTGCATTTGCAGCGGTGGATTTTGAAACGCTAGATGTCGATGGCGATGGAGCAATCAGTAAAAGCGAAGCATCTGTAAGCTCACCGTTAATGAGCCAGTTTAAAGAGCTTGATACCGACGGTAATGGCGAACTATCAAAAGAAGAGTTCGCGAAAGCATAATTTCAGTGTAAGGACACATTGAAAAGGACTTCTTACTTAAAGCTACTATTTGAAGGATTACATTATGAACACAGTAAATAAAACATTAGCCCTTGTGGCACTTATCTCTTCATCAGCCGCATTTGCGATGAGCGATTTCGAAACGCTAGACGTTGATGGCAATGGCGTTATTAGCCAAAGCGAAGCATCCGTCGATGCAGAGCTAATGAGTAAGTTTAGCGAATTAGACACTGACGGTAACGGTGAGTTATCAAAACAAGAATTTTCAAAAGCTTAATGAAATTAAGCAAGCCAAGTTATCTAGCTGATTAGTTCTGAGCTGCCAAAGACAGCCTAAATGGATAAGGGAATCCATGACAAAGAACAACAAGGAGCGTGTGATCAGCTAACACTTTTTTAGTTAAATATTGAAGGAATATGATTATGAAGACAGTAAATAAAACACTAGCCCTAATTGCACTTGCATCTTCTTCAGCTGTTTTTGCTGCCACTGACTTTGATACATTGGATGTAGATGGCGATGGCGTGATAAGCAAAAGTGAAGCATCAGTCGACGCAAAAATCATGTCACAATTTAAAACACTGGATGTCGATGGTGATGGCGTACTGACTGAAACAGAATTTTCAGCGGCCGAGTAACAAAGCCAATTTCCACTAAACAGGGATCTCAGAAACGGACTTCACTCTTTTCAAATTTTGAGGCAGTTATTATGAAACACATCAACACAACATTGGCTATTTTAGCATTAGCAACGTCATCAGCAGCGTTTGCTCAAGGCGTCAGTTTTTCTACATTTGATACCAACGGCGATGGCGTGATCAGCAAAGAAGAAGCATCTGTAAATATGCAGCTTGAAAAACTATTTCCTGAGCTTGATAGCGATGGTAACGGAGAGCTTTCAAAAGAAGAGTTCGCACAGATTCAATAGGTTCGTAACCAGAGACTCTGGTTAACTACTTTCACTTCAAGAGTCGTAAAGCAGCCGTCATGGCTGCTTTTTTATTTTCATGTTTTTGGTCTATAAGAAAATAGCACTGACTTGGAACAGCTTTTCAACAACCGTGATGTGTTTCTTGTCGATTAGGAACATGATCACATGGTCACCCGACTGAATCACCGTATCATCATGAGCAATGAGTACATCGTCATTACGCACAATTGCACCAATAGTGGTGCCTGCGGGTAGCTTGATATCGGCAATCGCGCGGCCAACAACTTTCGATGTATGTTCATCGCCATGGGCTACGGCTTCAATTGCTTCAGCCGCGCCTTTACGTAATGAATAAACGTTAACGATATCACCGCGGCGAACATGCGTTAACAGAGCTGAGATAGTCGCTTGTTGTGGTGAAATGGCAATATCTATTTCACCGCCTTGAACGAGGTCAACATAGGCGCCGCGTTGGATCAGCACCATGGTTTTTTGTGCGCCCATGCGTTTAGCAAGCATGGCCGACATAATGTTTGCTTCGTCGTCGTTTGTAACAGCAATGAACACATCAACTTGTTCAATGTGCTCTTCTGAGAGCAGTTCTTGATCAGAGGCGTCACCACAGAACACAACGGTATTGTCGAGTAACTCAGAGAGCTGTGCCGCACGTTCTTTATTACGCTCAAGAAGTTTAACACTGTGATTTTTTTCTAGTGAGCGCGCCAAACCTGCACCAATATTACCCCCACCTGCAATCATGATTTTCTTGTATGAGCGTTCAAGTTTTTGCAGCTCATTCATGACTGCTCGAATATGTTTTGTTGCGGCAATAAAGAACACTTCATCGTCAGCCTCAATCACGGTTGTGCCGAGAGGTTTAATTGCTTTACCTTGTCGGTAAATTGCTGCTACACGGGTTTCTACATTGGGAATATGTTCTTTCAATGCCGACAGTGCATACCCAACTAATAAGCCACCATAGTAAGCTTTTACTGCAACCAGTGATAACATACCATCAGCGAACTGCAGCACTTGTAAAGCACCCGGATAGTCTATTAATCGACGAATATATTTAGTCACTAAGGCTTCTGGAGCAATGTAGTGATCAACCGGTAAGTCGTCATTATGGAACAGCTTTTCGCGGTACTTTAAGTATTGCTCTGAGCGAATACGCGCAATTTTGGTGGGCGTATTAAAAATACTGTAGGCGACTTGGCAGGCAACCATGTTCACTTCATCTGAACTGGTTACCGCAATAATCATATCGGCGTCTTCTGCGCCTGCGCGACGCAGTACATCTGGGTGAGCACTGTGACCAGTAACCCCCTGTAGATCGTACTTATCTTGCAGCTCGCGTAAGCGGTTACCGTCGATATCAACCACTGTGATCTCGTTTTGCTCACCAACGAGGTTTTCTGCTAATGTGCCGCCGACTTGTCCGGCACCGAGTATGATTATTTTCATAGTGTATTCTTATGAATGTTTTTTAACTAGCTTTGCATAGTAGAAACCATCGCTCTCACCCGGTAGCAATTGCAAGCCAGGTAACGTTGGAGTATCGTTTTCATGCAGTGGTATATGCTCTGCATTGCTGTTGTTAGCAAGAAACGTGGCAACTTGTTGCTGATTTTCTTGTGGTAACACTGAGCAGGTTGCATACACTAACGTACCACCCGGTTTAAGCAGAGGCCAGATACTGTTGAGAATATCACCTTGTAAGTGTGCAAGGTCTTCAATATCTGACGCTCTACGCAACCATTTAATATCAGGGTGGCGACGAATAACACCGGTGGCAGAACAAGGCACATCAAGTAAAATTCGATCGAACTGCTTTTCGTCCCACCAAATATGCGGCTGTGATGCATCGGCACACTGCAAATCAGCGGCAAGGCCAATACGTACTAAATTTTGTTTTACACGCTCTAAGCGTTCACTGTCGCTATCTAGTGCTAATACATCGGCATCAGCAAGCTCCAAAATATGGCAGGTTTTACCGCCTGGCGCTGCACAGGCATCAAGAATCAGCTCATCATCTTGTGGATCTAAAAAACGTGCTGCTAACTGCGCCGCCGCATCTTGAACAGAGCATGCACCTGTTTCAAACTCAGGTAAAGAAAATACATCGCATGGCTTAGCAAGTTTAATACCATCTGGAAAATCAGCATTGAGGCTGTGTTCAATGTCATTTGCTTTGAGCATGTCGCTGTATTCTTGCGTGCTATATTGTGCTTGATTTACACGTAACCACATTGGAGCTTGTTGTTGGTTTGCTTCAAGAATATCTTGCCAGTTATCAGGGTAGGCTGCCGTAACGTGCTTAATAAACCACCCTGGGTGGTTGTATTGGCAAACAGGGATTTGCTTGGCTTTTTCTTCAAGCTCGGCTTGTTCACGTTGGAAACTTCGTAAAATAGCGTTAATTAAGCCTTTTAAACCTAGCGCACGCATTTGTTGTAATGCATTAACGGTTTCACTGATAGCAGCATGCGGTGGAACACGCATATGCTGAAGTTGGTAAATGCCCACATACAGCAAGAACTGGAAAATACGGCGCTTGCCTTTTAGCGGTTGATCTAAAAGTTGCTGACAGTAATTTTCGAGGCTAGGTAAATAACGCAGCACACCGTAGCAAATTTGTTGTAGTAAGGCTTTATCTTTTGGCGATAAACCTTGGCTTGCAAAGGGCAATTCTTGGTTTAACGATGCACCTTTATCAACCACGTTATACAGAGTTTCAGCAGCAAGTGCTCTAACATTACTCATTGTTTTGCCCTAATACTGAGCCAGGTTCAACCCAGTCGCTGCGGCCATTTAAAAAGTCGCTGACTGCCATTGGTTTTTTGCCTTGAGGTTGAAGTAGGGTGATCTTAAGAGCATCTTGACCGCAGGCAACGGTAATACCTTGCTTATCAGCGGCGATAATTTTACCTGCTTCAGCGGTGTGAGAGACGATTTCAGCCTGCCAAATCTTTACCGTTTGACCTGCCATTTGGGTAAAGCAAACAGGCCATGGATTAAAGGCGCGAATATTACGCTCAATTTGTGCTGCGTCCTGGGTCCAATCAATGTTTGCTTCGTCTTTAGAGAGTTTTTTCGCATAATTGGCAAGATTGTCATCTTGTTTTTCAGGTACTATCTCACCGGCAGCAAGGCGGTTTATCGTACTAATGAGCGCATCAGGTCCAAGTGCCGCAAGCTTGTCGTAAAGTGAACTGCTGGTTTCTGCGCTATCGATTGGACAGCGACTAATATGGAGCATATCGCCGGTATCTAAGCCTTCATCCATCTGCATTATGGTTACGCCAGTTTCACTGTCGCCAGCCCAAATTGCACGTTGAATCGGTGCTGCACCGCGCCAACGCGGTAAAATCGAACCATGAACATTTAAGCAACCAAGGCGAGGTGTCTCTAAAACTGCTTTAGGTAGCAATAAGCCATACGCGACCACAATCATGATGTCGGCGTTAAGGGTTTGTAGCTCAGCGAGCGCCTCATCTGACTTAAGAGACTCAGGTTGAAAAACGGGCAAATTATGAGCAACAGCCAGCTCTTTTACTTCGCTTGCTTTTAGTTTTTTACCGCGACCCGCAGGGCGGTCTGGTTGGCTGTACACGCCAACAATGTCATGCTCTGAATCAATCAGTGCTTGTAAATGGCGCGCAGCAAAGTCTGGCGTACCAGCAAAAATAATGCGTAATGGTTGTGTCACAGAAATTCCTATCGATAAACTTATTATTTAGCAGCGAGCTTTGCTTCTTTTTCAAGCTTTTTACGGATACGTTGGCGCTTTAATGGCGATAAATAATCAATAAACAGGGTGCCTTTAAGATGATCAAGCTCATGCTGAATACAAATAGCCAGTAATTCATCAGCATCTAAACTGAATGCTTCGCCATGTTCGTTAAGCGCTTTAACAGTGACTGTTTCAGCACGGTCAACTTTCGCATATGAATAAGGAACAGATAAACAACCTTCTTCGCTCACTGTTGAGCCATCTTTTTGAGTTATTTCTGGATTAATTAATACCAGTGGTTGGTCACGTTCTTCAGAGACATCGATGACCACGATTCGCTGGTGGATATCTACTTGCGTAGCTGCTAAGCCGATACCGTTTTCGTCATACATCGTTTCAAGCATATCTTTGACGATTTGACGAACTTCGTCGTTTACTTCTGGTACTTCTTTCGCGATTGTACGTAAACGCTCATCCGGAAATCTTAAAACTTCTAACCTAGCCATAGTTACCTTTTACACTTGTGATTCATTTAGGGTATTGTATGCTCTTATTTTAGCCATTCGTGTTCACCTTTAACAGGTTTTGGTTGATAATAATCTAAAAACAACACAAGGAAGCCAAATGAGACATCCATTAGTTGCGGCTATGTTAGCCATTAGCTGCGCTTTTACAGCATCTGCTGATGTGTTAACAATAAAAAAAGATGCTCCAAAACAATATGTTGTGAAAAAGGGTGATACGCTTTGGGACATTTCTGGCGTGTATCTCAATGAACCATGGCAATGGCCTGATTTATGGCAAATGAATCCGCAAATTGCTAATCCACATTTAATCTACCCCGGTGATGCGCTCACTTTAATCTACGATAAAGATGGAAATCCGCGTCTCGTGAAGAATGCGCGCTATAAAAAGCTGTCTCCTGAAGGGCGAATAACTCCGAAAGGTAAGCAAGCCGTACCGACTTTACCCCTGGAATTATTGCGTCCTTACTTAAGTTATGAGCAGGCTATTAGCGCGGATGTGATTGCTGAAAAACCGTATATCTTAGGTGCCAGCGTTAATACTAAAATGAACACGATGGATCATATTCTGTACGTAAAAGGGGACTTAAACCTAAATGAAGCGTATGCAGTATATCGTAAAGGCTCTGAGTTAATTGACCCGACTTCACAAGAAGTGTTGGCTAATAAAGCAGAGTTGGTCGCCATTGTGCGTGCATTTAGAAGCGGTGATGTTGCTAATGGGATCCCGGCTTCAGTGAAAATTGAGTTGATTAAACAAGAAATTAGACCAAATGATTTCTTGATGCCAGCAATGGATGGTCAATTGCTGCCGGCATACTTCACAATGAAACGCCCTGATACCACAATGAATGGCACAATTATTTCGTCTGCCACTGAACTTCGTGAATTTAGTACAATGGATATTGTTGTGCTAAATTTAGGGTCAGACCAAGTTAAACCTGGTTTTGTACTTGATATTCAACGTCAGTCTCCAGAAGTGTTTGATGGCGCAAATGGTCCGCGCTATCGCGAAGATTCAACCAGCCTTGAAAAGTTAATCACTGATACGAATGACTTTTTAGGTGTAGAGGCGGACGAAGACAGTAAAGTATGGCATATGCCAAAGGAGAAAGTCGGTGAGCTAATGGTATTTAAGGTTTACGATACCGTCAGTTATGCACTGATTGTAAAAAATCAGCATCCTATTAGAGTTGGAGATTATGCAGTCATAAACTAACTCCTCTGAGGACGCTCTAAGGAGGGAGCATGGAACAGTATTCAGGCAAGCTAGCTCACTGGCTTGCCTTTTATTTATGTAAAGGGATAGGGGTTAAAACCCTTATAGCGCTAAGCCAAAAACACGAACTGAGTGAACTCTTCGCTCTGACTAACGCACAATTGCAGAGTTTAGGCTTAACACAAAGCCAAGCTAATAACCTCACCAATACCGATTGGCATCAGGTTGAACATTACCAAACCCTTATTAAGCAACAGCAATTAACTGTAATTTGTTACTTTGATGATTGCTATCCGCCTTTATTGAAACACATTGCCAGTGCGCCTTTACTGTTATTTTGTTTGGGTAACGTTGCATTATTATCGTCGCCACAAATAGCAATAGTGGGCAGTCGCAATGCAACGCCTACGGGGTCAGAGATTGCCGCTGAGTTTGCGCATCAGTTGTCATTACTCGGTATGACGATAACGTCGGGTATGGCGCTGGGGATTGATGGAGCAGCGCATAAAGGGGCTTTAGCGGGAAGTGGTAATACAATTGCAGTGCTTGGGACGGGGCTTGATATTGCCTACCCTAAACGTCATAAATTATTAACTAAGCACGTGGCAGAACGCGGCTTGTTGGTGTCGGAGTTTTTGCCAGGAACCGCTGCCAATGCGACAAATTTTCCGCGTCGTAATCGCATTATCTCTGGTTTGTCATTAGGGGTATTAATTGTAGAAGCGCAAATAAAAAGCGGCTCTTTAGTCACTGTGCGTTATGCCTTGGAGCAAAATAAAGAAGTGTTTGCAGTACCGGGTTCAATTAAGAATCCTCTCTCAGAGGCGAGTCACTTTTTAATTAAGCAAGGTGCTAAATTAGTTGAAAATGTGAGTGACATTCTTGATGAAGTGAGCTTTTTTTGTGAAAACAGTCTATATAATATAGAACAGCCTATTGCAGATGAACTCGACTGCCCAGTGTTCAAAAGTATAGGGTTTGAGGTAACCAGCGTGGATGTAATAACTCAACGCAGCCAACTACCAATCGATGAAGTACAAGCTCGGTTACTTGACCTAGAGCTCGCCGATAAAGTCGAACGAGTGCTAGATGGTTATATAAGACTTGGAGGACATAAATATGTTTGACATCCTCATGTATCTTTTTGAAAACTATATCCATAGCGAAGCTGAAATCTTCACGGAAGAAAACGAGCTCACCGATGAGTTGGTGCGTGCTGGTTTTAACAAACCTGAAATCTACAAAGCACTTGATTGGCTTGAGCAGCTCGCAGATCTGCAACAAAGTGATGTGTGCCCTTATTTAAATGCGCAGCCACAACATGCTACGCGCATCTACACAGATAGCGAATGCCAAATGTTGAGCACAGAATGCCGAGGCTTCTTAATGTTTATTGAGCAAATCGGTGTCATCAATACAATAACCCGTGAAATGGTTATTGATAGATTGTGCGCCCTTGATAAACCATTTATCCATTTAGAAGATTTAAAATGGGTGGTGTTAATGGTGCTATTTAATGTGCCCGGCTCAGAGCAAGCATATGCGCAAATGGAAGACCTGATCTTTGACGAACCAGCCGACGTGCTTCATTAATGCATTGCCGCTGGGAGCATGGTGGCTCGTCGCTTTCGACTTTGCTTGTATCTTTGCTGAGTTTGGGTATATTAAGCGAAAATTAGCCAGCCTCACAGGAATCTTATGAGTAAAATCGACCATTCTCTTTTTTCTGCAGATAAACATGCGTTAGAAAAAGAGTATGAGGTTTGCCCTAAATGTGGTTCTGAATTGGTTATGCGACACTCTAAATCAGGCCCATTTTTAGGGTGCGCCAGTTACCCTAAATGCGACTATATTCGCCCACTTGCTCATCATGACAGCCAGCAAATTAAAGTACTCGAAGACAGTGCATGTCCCGAGTGTACTAGACCGCTTGTGATCAAGAATGGTCGTTACGGTATGTTTATAGGGTGTACAGGTTACCCTGACTGTCACTACATAGCGCATGATGAAGATGCTGACGATGCACCCACTTTGCCCGCGTGCCCTAAGTGTAAAAAAGGGCAGTTGGTTGCGCGTAGCAATAAATTTGGCAAGACCTTTTATTCCTGTGACTGCTACCCTCGATGTAAATACACACTGAACCATAAACCCGTTGCTCAGGTATGCCCAGCGTGCCAGTGGCCTGTTATGACTGAAAAGAAAATGGCCTCGGGTGTTGTGCTACAATGCCCTCAGAAGTCGTGTATGCACAAGCTTATAGAATCTTAATACACTCGTTATTTGCTTAAATTAGGAGAGTTTCTTTGTCTGATCCTGTTGCTCAACCTGCCAATGCCATTGATGCATTACAACAAGGCGGTGTGATTGTTTACCCAACCGAAGCAGTATTCGGTCTTGGCTGTGACCCTGATAATCAAGCTGCTGTAGAAAAGCTACTAGCAATCAAACAACGCCCCGTTGAAAAAGGCTTAATTTTAATTGCTGATAATTATGGTCAGTTATTAAAGTATGTTGATGATGCTAAGATCCCGATGGATAAACGTGCTGATATTTTTTCGCAGTGGCCGGGTGCAATTACATGGGTCATGCCAGCGGCAAAAGAGACACCTAAGTGGTTAACAGGCCAGTTTGATAGTATTGCTGTACGTGTCACTAATCATCCAACTGTTAAAGCCCTTTGCCAGCAGTTTGGTAAACCAATGGTTTCAACCAGCGCAAACTTAACCGGCCAGCCTACAGTGATGAGTATTACGCACGCTAAAAGTGAGTTCGCTGATCGTGTTGATTTTTATGTCGATGAGCCACTCGGTGGCAATAGTCAACCTAGTGTGATTAAAGATGCAATGACCGGCAAAGTATTCAGAGGATAAACATGCAAAGCGAGCTACTCCAACACGTAAAAACATACCTAATGGCCCTACAAGATAGCATTTGTAAGGGCCTTGAAAACGCCGATGGCAAAGCAAAATTTGTTGAAGATAATTGGCAGCGCGAAGAAGGCGGCGGTGGTCGTACGCGGGTGATTCAAGGGGGAGATGTTATTGAGCAAGGAGGAGTCAACTACTCGCATGTATTTGGTGCTTCAATGCCAGCATCAGCGACGGCTCATCGTCCAGAACTTGCTGGTCGTAGTTTCCATGCGTGTGGTGTATCGCTGGTGATCCACCCAAAAAACCCACACATTCCAACTAGTCACGCTAATGTACGCTTTTTTATTGCTGAAAAAGACGGGGAAGCGCCTATCTGGTGGTTTGGAGGTGGTTTTGATTTAACACCTTATTACCCTGTTTTTGAAGATGTACAGCATTGGCACCAAGTTGCGCATGATTTATGTCAGCCGTTCGGTGACGGTGTTTACGATAAATATAAAACCTGGTGTGATGATTATTTTTACTTAAAGCACCGCAGTGAAACTCGCGGAGTAGGTGGTTTATTTTTTGATGACCTAAATGAGCTTGGCTTTGAGCAAAGCTTTGCTTTCATGCAAGCAGTTGGTAATGGGTTCTTAGACGCTTATTTACCTATTATTGAGCGTCGAAAAGAGACACCAACAACAGAGCAACAGCGAGATTTTCAACTTTATCGCCGTGGCCGTTATGTCGAATTTAATTTAGTGTGGGACCGAGGCACCTTATTTGGTTTACAAACCGGCGGGCGTACAGAGTCTATTTTGATGTCGATGCCACCATTAGCACGCTGGGAATATAACTATGCACCTGCGGTGGATAGCCCTGAAGCGAAGCTATATCAATATTATTTACGCCCACAAGCATGGCTTAACACAACAGAAGAAGCGCTTATTGCTCGTCAGTGGCAGCTTTAATCGAGTGCTGAAATAACTCTAAACAACTTTGCGTTGTCATTATCTACGGTGGTGACAACGTTTGTTCTGCTTGGCAGCTCTGCCAAAATGCTAAATAAAATTTCGCTTTTCAAAATAGCCAGCTCATGCTCAGAAGTCTTAATGGGAGCACTGATTTGCGTTAGACACTTTGTGTTATCACACGCATAAAAGTCGAGCTTCACTTCATAAAATTCAGGGTGCTGAATCAATGTGTCAAAGCCTTTTATAATGAGCTGTTCATAATCATCACTTTTAGTTGTTTTATCTGAAGTAAGCAGTGAGTTGGCAATAAACTGAATATCATCGTGGTAAAGCAGGTCGTTTGAGTAGGCCGTTTCAGTGAAGGGATGTGAATCTCGAGAGAATGAAGCATACAAAACGGCAATAAGCCCAGCACACACTAAACCTGCACACACTAAAAGAGTAGGGGGATATTTCATTTAAACGTCCATATCTGTCGCGAAATAGTGTTCTCTACTCTATCAGTTGTGCATAAAATGCGCAATTTAGCTTAATTTAAAACGCCTTACTTGCTCATCTAAAGAGCGTGCTAACGACACTAACTCTTCACTGACTTTTTGATTTTCATGGGCATCAACCAAGGAATGTTCGGCATTATCACTAATCGCGACAACACTTTGGTTTATTTCTTCTGCGGCTAAATTTTGCTGCTCTGTGGCATCGGCAATTTGCACGTTGAGTTGGTTTATTTCACTCATCTGTGCAGAGATATCACGCAGTGCTTTTGCCACTTGTTTTACTTGCACAGCCCGTTCATCGGCTTCTGCACTCGAATTATTCATGGTATTGACCGTTTGTGCCGCCTCGTGTTGTAACTTATCAATAGTGCGGCGAATTTCGTCTGTTGAGTCGTGTGTTCTATTCGCCAACGTTCTTACCTCATCAGCAACAACCGCAAAGCCTCGTCCAGCTTCACCTGCACGTGCCGCTTCAATGGCTGCATTCAAGGCCAGTAAATTGGTTTGCTCGGCAATGCTGCTGATCACTTCAAGAACTTTACCAACATCGAGGGTTTGCGCTTGCAATTGTGATACTTGATCTGCGGCTGCTCTTACATCTGCTGCAAGCTGATTAATACTCAGCTCGGTGTGTTCCGCTACTTCTAAGCTTTGCTGTGCAAGTTGGTTACTGTGTTCTGATTTTTCAGACGCAAAGTGAGTGGTATTTTTCACTTCACTTGATGAGCTTTCAAGTTCATTTATCGCAGCAGCCACTGAGTCTGTGCCTTGTTTTTGCTGCAAGATGGCTTGCTCTGTGGCGTCGGCCGAAGCATAGATGCTCTCGGCAGAGTGGATCAGCACTTTAGATGAATGCGACACTTGCGCAATGTTGTCTTTAAAGGCGCTAATCATGTGGTTAAAGCTGGTGGCCAATGAACTTAACTCGTCATTGTGGTCATCATTAATATTGAGGCTCAAATCTTTATTGGTGGTTGCTAAATGCATGGTATGACTGATGATTTTTAATCGTTTTATAAAAATCTTTCTGAATAACATGGCCAGTAGCATAAAAGCAGCAATAAAAATGGTTGATAACAATAAAGTATTCATCAAGGTGTTTTGTGACACTTCATGCTCAATATCAGCCAGTGAATAACTGATTTTTACCACCCCAAGAACATCACCTTCCTGTGCTTGATGGCACCCTAGACAGTTCGTGCCTTTATAATCACGTGTTGCAAACATGGGTTTTAAGTAGGTCATGGTGCTGTTGTTTTTATCGATATACAGCGCTTCGGTGCCTTTTAATGCATCGCGCTCAGCGTCAGTATTCGCTGCTTGGTTCGCATTTCCGGGGCCGTAGAGCTTATTAACAATAGCGCTGCGGATAATGTGCGCGTCTTCAATGTTTTCATGGCTTCTTAATTTATTACTCAGAATTTCTCTGTTTGCCATTGTGCCTGTTAACATCATGGTATTGATAGAGTCAAAGTAGTTATCGGCTAGTAACTTAATATTACTTTCAACGGTATCTTGCGCGAGGGCTTGTTGCTGCTGAGCACTGCTAAATATGCTGGCAAATAAGACCAGCACACCAGTAATTGCAAGCAATGTATAAATTTTAAATTGGATAGACTTCACTTGACGACGCTTCCACTAAACTAAGGAAAGAGTATTATCTTTATTTAGAAAAAGCGTATATTGATATAGCTCAAGCTTAGCTAATTAATGTTGATTGATCATGTGGCTGGCAAGTTGTGAAAGAGACTGTCTTAACCCTTCACGCAATAAAGGATTATCGATTTCGATATCCAGCGTTTTATTCATACAATACATCCATTGATCACGTAGATCTTGATCAATTGGGAATGGCATGTGACGCTTTCTGAGCATCGGATGGCCGTATTTCTCTACGAAGAGATCGGGGCCGCCTAACCAACCGGAAAGAAATTCAAAAAACACTTGGCGAATTCTATCAAGTGGTTGTGGATGCATATCATATAATGGTTTGGCGTATTCATCACAGGCCATTATGTCGTAGAATCGGTTTGCAATGGCACGAGCACCGGCTTCACCACCAATAATTTCGTAAGGTGTTTTTTCTGGCGTGGGTGTTTCAGGCTCTGCTTTCGATTTAGAAAAAAGTCGTTTAATCATAATATTAATAAAGCTCTACAAGGCAAAGAGGTTGCTTCACTATGGATAAATACGCGGTTTTTGGAAATCCAATAAAACACTCGAAATCACCCGCAATACATAAACAGTTTGCGACCTCATTAGGTGAGCAAATTGATTACAGCGCCATTTTAGCACCAACCGATGCATTTGAAAAAACCGTATCACGCTTTTTCGCTGCGGGTGGCAAAGGTGCTAATGTTACTTTGCCTTTTAAAGAGCAAGCGTATGCAATGGTTGATGAGCTAAGTGAACAAGCGAAAGTCGCCGGTGCGGTAAATACGATTAAACGCCTTGACGATGGTCGTTTATTTGGCGACAACACTGACGGTATAGGTTTAGTGAAAGACTTACTGGCCAATAATGTCACGTTAAAAGCAAAACGGATTTTGTTGATTGGTGCCGGCGGTGCAGCACGTGGCGTAATTCAACCTCTTTTAAATGAGCGTATCGCGACGTTGATCATCGCGAATCGCACTGCCGAAAAAGCACATATGTTAGCTTCTATTTTTGCAGAGCAAGGAGATGTTAAAGGGTGTGCTTTAGATGAAATACCGAATGAACACTATGATATCGTGATTAATTCTACTTCGAGCAGTGTTACAGGTGACTTACCCGGTATTGCTCAAGAGCATGTCGCTCACTGCTCATGTGCCTACGATATGTTTTACGCCAATCACGCCACCGCATTTATAAGCTGGGTTAAAGCCGTTAATCCTAGCTGTATTACACTGGATGGCAGTGGCATGTTGGTTGGACAAGCCGCACAAGCTTATTATATATGGCGTAATAAAATGCCAGAAATACTGCCCGTGGTTGCTGCATTAAAAAGTGGAGAACTCGCATGAACCAAGCGATTCAATTTATAGATAGAGTTGAATACAAGGCACAAGACAAACTGCTTGTGTTTTATGCACAAGTCAGTGGAATGATGGTCGAGTGTGTTATCGACACGGATAAATATAATTTTGCTGATCAAAGCGGCGCGATCAATTACTTTGAAACACACCGCTTTGACTATGAAGAACTGGCCGAGCAATTAATAGAAGACGAGCAGTACAACTCGGCAGGACAAATAGTATTAACAGAGGTCTTTTAACTCTCTGCAATATATTCATCTTTAAGTTGCACATAATTGTCAGCAGATAACGTTAAAAAGGCACGCTCTTGCTCAGTGAGAGGGCGAGCCTGTTTGACAGGGCTTCCGACATATAAGTAACCAGACTCTAACCGCTTATTCGGGGGGACTAATGAGCCTCCACCAATAATTACATCGTCTTCAACGATAGCGTTATCCATAACAATGGCACCCATGCCAACAAGAATACGGTTGCCCAGTTGGCAGCCATGTAACATCACTTTATGTCCAACAGTGACATCATCACCAATAATAAGTGGATAACCGTCAGGGTTTGACTTACTTGCTCGGGTAAGATGAAGAACACTGCCATCTTGAATATTAGTACGCTCACCGATGCGTATATAGTTAACATCACCACGTGCTGCAACTAAAGGCCACACACTGCTGTCTTTGCCAAGCGTGATATCACCGACTAAAACGGATGATTCATCAATATAAACACTGTTATCAAATGTAGGAGTGATCCCTTTATAAGAACGGATAGTCATAAATTCACCTTAAATCGTCAAAATGCGCTAGCTCTAGTGTAACAGTGAAGTAAGAAAATTCACTAAAAGGCGCTAAAGTTGATTGTTAAACACTCAGTTTTAGGGGGTTTAGCTCAAAAGCTGAGCGAACAGTGCGTTTTTTTAAATTTTATTGAAAAAAGTGCTTGCGTAAAAAATCCATCTCCCTATAATGCGACCCCACTGAGACGGGAGACAGCAACGAAAGACGCTGAGCAACGTAGCAGAGAGTTAAGTAAAACTTCGGTTTTAAATCTTCGAAAGAAAGTTTAAAATTAAGTGTTGACT
>Ga0209434_1000059_pt1 | contig 62259 bp, 48 predicted proteins | sample ETNvirnome_2_300_FD_184068 | JGI IMG/M metagenome (GOLD analysis project Ga0209434, IMG submission 184068) | Marine viral communities from the Pacific Ocean - ETNP_2_300 (SPAdes) (version 2) | ecosystem: Environmental > Aquatic > Marine > Oceanic | place: Pacific Ocean | collected 2013-06-22 | reverse complement strand
TAAATGTTGAAATGATTATAAAAACATTAGCTGATGAATTTCCGGAATTTCTCCTCCCAGTCGCAGAAGAAAATTTTATTCGCGGATATCAACAGGCAATAATGGATGTAGAAGAAAGCGAAAAACACATTAGCGAAGCACTAAATAGCGCAACGTTAGAGACAAATGAATAAATATATTGAAATCTCCTCGAAAAGAGCCATTAAAGAAAATAAAGAAAAATTGCTTTTTAATAGAGCCGTTGTTTATATTCAGGATGCTTTGCCCGAAGGGTTTGATATTACCTATGTTTTAGAATATATTGAGAATAAAATACCAGCACATCTAGCGCATTTAATAGATGCAGTATATGTTGGAGAATTTCCTTTTTTGAAAGAAAGAGATTTAAATGCTTTATATGAAGATGGTGCAATTTATACTACAAATGAACAATCAAACGAAGAAGATATGATCGATGATATTGTTCATGAAATGGCACACTCAGTAGAACAGCTAGCCGGCAGCGAAATATATGCCGATAACGATGTTGAAGAGGAGTTTCTAGGGAAGAGGAAAAGGTTATACCACATTTTAAAAACTGAAGGATATAATATTCCGGAATCAATGATCTTAGAAACGGATTATGACAAAGAATTTGATGAAATATTATATAAAATTGTGGGTTATGATAAATTAATTTTCTTAACGATGGGCTTGTTTGCCTCTCCGTATGGTGCGACTTCTTTAAGGGAATATTTTGCAAATGGTTTTGAAAATTATTTTATTGGAGATAGAGAGAGTCTAAGAAAAATAAGCCCTAGATTATATAATAAGCTGGAATATTTAGCTAATTATGAATAAATTATGAATATATTAAAGGAGATCATTGACATGGATCTAAAAATAAAGTATAATAAAGACAAGTCGAAAGTGCAAGTAACGTTAACAGTAGAGCCGGCCCAGTATATTCCTGATTCGAAAGTATATAATACTTCGTACATAGTAAAACAATTGAGGAAGAGAAACATAATGGTTAAAAAAGAGCAATGCGTATCGCCATCAAAAGTTTCTAATTATTCCGGCCCAGCAAGATGCACCGGAACTTGGATTTTTTCTTTGCCAAAGCCACAGGAGCAGCCCCAAGCGAAGGTTGAGAAAAAAGAGAGTGTCAAAACTAGCACACCCGTCAAACGAACGGCTCCGAAAGTAACAAAAGCTAAGCCAGCAAAGAAGCCAGCGCGCAAAAAAACAACAAAGAAGGTTTAATGTCCCACGTATCTTTTTCAGAATTAAAAATATGGAATGAGTGTCCCTTTAAACATAAATTAGTTTATTTAGATAGGCTAAAAGGATTTGAAGGCAACACACATACTGCTTTTGGCACAGCCGTACACTCTGCAATAGAGAAAAATTTGCTTGATAAAAATTTTGATGACACCGAATATTTTGAGAAACAATTTCTGGAAGAGTTGAAAAAGCTACCAGAAGATATCAGAAAAGATTTGGATAAAAGCTTTGTAAGCACTTTAAGAAAGCAAGGGAAATTTTTAATTCCACTTGTTGTTCCCGCTCTTAAGGAATATTTTGAAGATTTCGAAATTATATCAACAGAGGAGCGCCTCTACGAACCAATTAAGGATTTTGTCGAGAGCGAATATGATTTTAAAGGTTATATTGATTTAGTTGTAAAAACAAAAGATGGCAAATATCACGTTATTGATTGGAAGACGTGTTCTTGGGGTTGGGATTCACGAAGAAAAGCGGATAAGATGACAACATATCAACTTACATTTTATAAAAATTATTTTGCCTTAAAGCACGATATCGATCCTGAAAATATTGAAACTCATTTTGGGCTAGTTAAAAGAACAGCAAAGCATAATCATGTTGAGCTATTCAAAGCAACCAGTGGCACTAAAAAAACTAAAAATGCCATTAAATTTTTAACAAAAGCGCTTTATAATATGGATAAAGAAATATATGTAAAAAATAGACTTTCTTGCCATGGCCGTTTTGGCACATGCGAATTCTATAAAACTGAACACTGTAAATAAGAGGTGCCTATGAGCAAAAAAATTAAAATATTAACAATAAGTGATCATCCATTTTCTCCTTCGGGCGTTGGAACTCAAACAAAATATATGATCGAAGGAATGCTTAAAACTGGTAAATATGAATTTATTTCTATTGCCGGCGCAATGAAACATCACGACTATACTGTGAAAAAAGTTGCTACAGAATGGACAAAAGAAGATGAATGGATCATTCATCCTGTAGATGGCTATGGAACACAAGATTTTATAAGATCTTTGATTAGAACCCAACGTCCTGATATTATGTGGATTATGACAGATCCAAGATTTTGGGGGTGGCTATGGCACATTGATCAAGAAGTGCGCTCATTAATGCCTTTAATATATTATCACGTGTGGGACAACAGACCGTATCCTGAATTTAATAAAAAGTTTTATGAATCAAATGATATGATTGCTACAATATCAAAAGTCACCGATGATATTATAAAAACCGTTGCACCATCTGTTGAATCAATATATGTACCACACGCCGTAGATCCAAATATTTTCAAAAAACTTCCGGAAGAAGAAGTTAGAACTATGCGAAATGAATATTGGCCAGATAGTGAAGATAAGGTTTTGTTTTTTTGGAACAATAGGAACGCGCGCAGAAAGCAAAGTGGAAGCTTGATTTTTTGGTTTAAGGACTTCTTAGATATTGTTGGAAAAGATAAAGCAAAATTAATAATGCACACAGAAGTTAAAGATCAACATGGCCAAGATCTGGAAGAAATAATTAGATTTCTTGGAATTGACAATGGAGAAGTCATGTTTTCAGAAAAGAAAATACCACCAGAAACTTTAGCTAAAATTTATAATGCAGTGGACTGTACAATAAATATTTCTGATGCTGAAGGCTTTGGCTTGGCCACTTTGGAATCATTAGCTTGTGGGACTCCTATTATTGTTAATATGACCGGCGGGCTGCAAGAACAGGTAACGGACGGAGAAAATTGGTTTGGAGTTGGTCTAGAGCCCACTTCCAAGGCTATTATTGGCTCTCAAGATATTCCATGGATATATGAAGATAGATTGTCAAAAGAGGTTGTAGTTGATGCGCTTTTGAAAATTTATAACATGCCCACCGAAGAACGAAATAAACTAGGAGATCTCGGGGTTAAACACATTGCAAAAAATTATAATTTTGAAAATTATGTTACAAAGTGGGATGAAATATTTACACGAACATACAATGAATTTGGATCATGGCAAAGTAGAAAAAATTACAAAGCATGGTCTTTTAGAGAGGTCGCATGAAAAAGAAAATAATAGTTAGAGCACCAGTTTTAAGTAGAAGTGGTTATGGGGAACATGCACGTTTTGTTTTAAGAGCTTTAAGGGCAAAAGAAGATTTATATGACATTTATATTGTAAATATAAACTGGGGCAAAACTGGTTGGATATACGAAGATGACGAAGAACGAAGATGGATAGACCAAATAATTTTAAAAACTTCAATGTATATGCAACAAAACAAAAATTTTGATGTCTCTATTCAAGTTACAATTCCAAATGAATGGCAAAGGATAGCACCCTTTAATATTGGCGTTACCGCCGGAATTGAAACAACAAAAGTTGCCCCACAATGGATTGAAAAATCATTTGAGGTAGATAAGATTGTTACCATTTCTGAACATTCTAAAAATGTTTATTTGGGCACATCTTATGAAGCGGAAAATAAAAAAACAGGCGAAATAACTAAAGATTATAGATGCAAAACTCCAATTGAAATAGTACACTATCCAGTTCGTAATTTTGAGAAAGCAGAGCTTGACTTAGACTTTGAAACAGATTTTAATTTTTTGACTGTATCTCAGTGGGGGCCAAGAAAAAATATAGAAAATACAATTATGTGGTTTATCGAAGAATTTATTGATGTGCCTGTTGGCTTGATTGTTAAAACATTTATAGTAAACAATTCAGTAATTGATCGCTATGAAACTGAAAAAAGAATCAAAGCTTTGCTTGATAAATATCCACAACGTAAATGTAAAATTTATTTATTACATGGCGATTTATCTGATGGGGAAATGACGGCACTTTATAATCACCCAAAAATTAAAGCATTAGCTTTATTGACCCATGGTGAAGGATTTGGCTTGCCTTTATTTGAGGCGGCTTATAACGGCATGCCGGTCATGGCCCCTGATTGGAGTGGTCATTTAGATTTTCTTTACAAACCAGTTAAAGACAAGAAAGGCAAAACAAGAAATAAAGCTCATTTTGCAAAAATTGATTATGACATTGGCGCGATTCCAAAAGAAGTTGTTTGGGATGAAGTTTTGATAAAAGGTTCAATGTGGTGCTATCCAAAACAAGGATCTTATAAGATGCGATTGCGCGAAGTGTATAAAGAGCACGGAAGATTTAAAAAGCAAGCCAAAGAACTTCAAAAATGGATATTGAAAAACTTTACAGAAGAACAGCAGTATGAAAAATTTATAGATGCAATAGAGTCTGTAATCTCACCAGCCGATGAAGAGGTTGATGAATTATTTGGTCAACTTCTAGCAGAGGGCGGAAGGTGATATTTTTTGTTTCCGACATGTTTGCCGATCAATATAAAGGCGGCGCAGAATTAACAACCGAAGCTATAATTAAAGCTGGTTTATTCCCTTGTAATAAGGTTTTATCACAAACTTTAACAATTCCAATGATGGAGGAATATAAGCATGTCTTTTGGATTTTTGGAAACTTTGATTCTGTACCAGAACAATGCCTGCTATATGCGGCAAAAAATTTAAACTATAGCGTATTGGAATATGATTATAAATATTGCCATTTCAGATCTCCGGAAAAACACGCGCTAGCATCCGGAAAATGTGATTGCCACGAATCCAGAAAGGGAAAAATAGTTTCAGCATTTTTACACAATGCCATGGCGACATATTGGATGTCCCGCAATCAATTAGAAAAATATCAAAAAACCTTTTCATTTTTGAAAAACAACAATAATGTGGTTTTGAATTCAATTCTTTCTGATGAAACATTAAGCTTTATTGACTCCTTAGATACAACAAAAAAAGAAGATAAATGGCTGATATTGAATTCTCCTTCTTGGATTAAAGGAGTTGATGAAGCAGTTGAATATGCACAAAAGAATGATTTGAATTATGAATTAATTTGGGGAGTGGAACATAAAGATCTTTTGCGAAAGCTTGCGAAATCAAAAGGAATAATTTTCTTCCCGCGTGCTAGTGACACATGCCCGCGAATGACGATAGAAGCAAAATTGCTTGATTGCGAATTAATTTTGAATGATAATGTACAGCACAAAGATGAAGAATGGTTTTCTGATAAAGAATCAACACTAAGTCACTTAAAAGAAAGAACAAATGTTTTCTGGAGAGAAATAGAAAATGTTGCCGCTGCTCATTTAAACATACCACAAACAACCAACGTTGATAGCGATCTTAAATTTAAGATTGTGGTGCCGTTCTTTAATTGTGAAAATTGGGTCAAGAAATGCGTTGATAGCATTCAAAGCCAGGGATACAAAAATTTCGAATGTTTATTGATAGATGATATGTCAACTGACAACTCTGCAAATATTGTAAAAAAAGAGATTGTAGGCGATTCTAGGTTTAATTTAATAGAAAACAGAGATAAGAAGTATGCCCTTGCTAACATTGTTAATGCAATAGAAGAGTTTAATTGTGATGATGACGATATAATCATTTTACTTGATGGTGATGATTGGTTTGCTTCTTCACTGACCTTGAATAAGCTTTGCGATAGTTATGACGATAAGTTGATGACTTATGGAAGCTATGTGCTTAATCCTAGCGGCGTAAGAGGCCCAGAACCATCAAAATACCCAGACGAAGTAATCAAAACCAACTCCTTTCGGAAAGACCAGTGGAGAGCTTCTCATTTAAGAACTTTTAAATATGGATTATGGAAGCATATTGATCATGATGATTTAAAAGATGAAAATGGTGATTATTATAAGATGACCTACGATCAAGCCATAATGCTTCCTTTGCTGGAATTAGCCGGCGGCCGCTCTACATACATCCCAGAAATTTTACATGTCTATAATAAAGACAACCCCTTAAACATCGACAAGAATAAAGCTCAGGAACAATATGCATTAGCTCAAAAAATTCGTTCTAAAAAGCCCTATAACAAATTAGCATGAACATACATTTAGAAAATGTTAACCTGCAAAGCACGTCTGGTCCAAATCATTTTGCTTCAAAATTGATTAAATATGTGGATGCTACTTTTGATTACAATAAGAATCCAGATGCAAGATTGTGTTTTATAGAATCTCATAGAAGTGCTTTTGATGACATACCGTTGTTTCAAAGATTAGACGGCATATATTTTAATACAGCGCAAGATTACAAACTACAGAATACAAATATAAAAAGAACTTATGATAATGCAGATGGCGTTATTTTTCAATCAAACTTCAACAAGCAACTTATAACAAAATATTTCGGAGAACACAAAAATCACACTGTTATACATAATGGTGCCGATATTGAATATATTGACAAAGTACCGCCATTAGAAAATTCAAAATTAGATAAGCATGAAAATGTGTGGTGTTGTGCCGCATCATGGAGACCTCACAAAAGGCTATCTGAGAACATAAAATATTTTTTAGAACACTCTCCTGAAAGGGACTGCTTGGTAATTGCTGGAAATAAAAATGAAGATATTGTCGAAAACGATAGAATATTTTATGCCGGGAACATAAGCACTCCCCAGTTGACTTCTCTATATAAAAGATCTAAATATTTTATACACTTATCATGGCTTGACCATTGTCCAAATGTTGTTGTAGACGCTCGCGCAGCAGATTGTCAAATTATATGTTCTTCTACGGGCGGAACAAAAGAAATTGCTGGCCCAAATGCAATTGTTGTTGAAGAAGATAAGTGGGATTTTGAGCCAGTTGAATTGTACAACCCTCCTTTATTAGATTTTGGTAAAAAGATTAAAAATGATTGGAATATAGATTCTGATATTGATATGACCAGCGTTGCAGCCCAGTATAAAGAATTTATTTTAACATGAAAGAGAATGTGGATAAAATAGAAGTTAATTTAATGCACTATCCCGGTGCTATACATCCAGTACTAGCATTTATAAAGAATAATTATAATTTCTGGGATATAGAAAAGTGTAGAGAAAAATATTATGGCGATGAACACATTAAAGCAATAGAGCATTTTAAAAGAAATCAAAATCGCTTTATAAAACAAAAAGTTGGCGCGCCCTCCCCGGGCCGATTTACATCTGCTATTATAGATTTTCCAAAATATAAATCTTTCGAAAATTATCAAAATAATCTATCAAAAAACGTTAAAAGAGATATTAATATAGCTAGAAAAAATAATTTTTATTTTAAAGAATTTCATTTTGATAATTATGTAATAGATTTCTGCGAAATTAATAAGTTACAAAAGAAAAAAAGAAATTTAAATGGAAAAAAACCACTTAATTCTTTTTATGACAAAACAGCAGAAGAGCATGGAATTTCAAAAATATATAAAAAAATACAAAAACCTGAAATGCCTCATCATTATACAAAGTGGTATGGAGTTTTTAAATATTTAAAAAATTATAAGCAAGGAGACATAGTTACTAATGAGAAATTGGTAGCCTATTCTGGCGTTGCCGTTGATGGAGAATTATCCTGCCTAACGCTTATATTCGGACACCCACATTATTTGAAATATGGTACAATGTTTTTTTTAACAACAAACATCGTTAGAGAACTGATGGGTACACACGTTAAGTATTTAAAATATTGGGAAGGCCCCAACCTAGGCGGCAAGTTGGGTGAATGGAAAGAGCGAATTCTTTTTGAAATGAAATACCTCATTTCTAAAGATTTTTAAATATTTGGGGGCATAGTTTAATTGGGAAAACATTTATATTGCTACGATTCAAGAAATGAAAGTTCAAATCTTTCCGTAATATAGTTTAATTGGAAAAACACTTGATGAGCATATAAAAACTATAGGTTCGAATCCTTTTGTCTCCACAAAATCATTAAAAAAAAATAAAATATAGATTATAATATTGTTAGGCCTAGCGTTGCGGGGCAATATAGAGAGTTTTTACATGAACGCAGTTTTTATAACAGTTAGAAGCAACTCTTCAAGATTGCCAAATAAATGTTATAAAAAAATAAAAGACAAACACGTTATAGAGTATGTAATTGATCAAGCAAAAAAATCTAAATTTGCCGATTCAATTGTTTTGTGTACCACGAAACTTCCAGAGGATGATTTACTGTGTGAGATAGCAGCTAAAAATAACATTAATTTTTTTAGAGGAAGTGAAATTGATAAATTAGATAGATGGCACGGTGCATGCAAAGAGTTTAATGTAGGTTTTTTCACAACGGCAGACGGCGACGACTTATTTTGCTCTCACGAATTGATGGATATGGCGTTTCTTCAAAATCAGAATGATTCTTGTGATTTCATATATGGAAATAATTTAGTTTGTGGGTCATTTACATATGGCATCAAATATGATGCTTTGAAAAAGGTTTGCGAAATAAAAGACACTGATGACACAGAAATGATGTGGGTTTATTTTACAGAAACTGATTTGTTTGATTTATCTCCGCTTAAAAATGTGCCTGATGTTTATAGAAGAAATGATATTCGCATGACATTAGATTATGAAGATGATTTTAAATTCTTTAAAACGGTTATTGAAAAAATGCAAATGGAAACTTTTAATACGAGAGATGTCTTATCTTTTTTAGACATGAATAAAGACTTAATTGATATAAATTTTTATCTAGAAAATAAATGGAAGAGCAATCAAGTTACAAAAACAAAATTAATTCTTAAGGAGAAAAAATGATCAAAGAGCGACTTACATACCTTTCTGGTGAATGGGTTCTAGAATCTAAAGCGACAATTCACATATACGATTCTCAATTTATGTTTGGCGATGCAGCTTTTGAAATGGTAAGAACTTTTAACCATAAATACTTTCTTTTAGAAGAGCACATAGATCGCTTATTTAGAAGTATGGAATATTTGCAAATACCCATCACCAAATCTAAAAAGGAAGTCATTGATTTATGCCATGAAGCATTCGAAATAAATAAAGATTATTTTTCAGATGGAGAGGAATGTAGATTAATGCTTAATGTTTCTCGCGGCCCGTTGTCAATATATAGAGAAACTTTCGAACTACACAAAGGAGAAAAATGGGATGAGCCAACTTGGATTATTAATACCTGGCCTCTCAGCAAGACAGTTCGATTTTTGGGAGCATTTTATGACACTGGTGTTAATGCAATAATTCCAAGCCAAAGACAAATTCCTTCTAGATTGCTTGAAAATAAAGTTAAAAATAGAAGCCGCATGCATTACCAAATTGCAAATTTACAGGTAAAAAGTCAAAACCTGGGCAACGATACGATGCCGCTTTTGCTGGACGAAGACGGTTTTGTTACTGAAAGTACAGGCGCAAACTTCTTGATGATAAAAGATGGAAAGTTGATTTCCCCTGAACTAAGAAACATGCTAAGAGGCACCAGTGCAAAATATATTATGGAAGTTTTAGCTCCACAAGTGGGCGTAGAAGTTGTATGTAAAAATTTTGAACCGTACGATGTTTTAAATTGTGATGAGGCAATGTTTACTGGCACTTATGTTAGCTTGTTGCCTTGTAATAGATTAAACGGGCAGCATTTTAATAAAGATTTAGTTGATGATCCGATGGGCCCAATTACCAAAAAAATAGCTAATGCATGGTCAAAAAATGTTGGTGTTGATTTTGTTAAGCAAATTAAGCTTTGGTCAAAATACCTCAAAGGCGATGATGTGAGGGATTTTAATTAAATGTTAATATGTGAAATAGGATTAAATCATCTTGGCTCGACTAAGTGGTCTGATGTGATGTTGCACAATATTTTAGATTCTAAAATTGATGCCGTTACTTTTCAGATTCGTGAAAATAAATTTTATGAAAATGGATTTGCTTTTCTAAAATTGGAAAAAGACTACTATCGAGATGCTGTCAAGAAGACAAAAAATAAAGCTAAGAAATTTGGCGTCGCCCTTTCCAACTTAGATTACTTATCGTTTTTTGAGGAGCTAGGCGCCGACTTCTATAAAATATTAAGCAAAGATATTACGAATTTAGACTTTTTGCAAAGGTTCAGACAGAACACCAGCAAAGATATCTATCTTTCTACTGGAACAGCTTCAGAAAAAGATATTAGCAAAGCACTTGAAATTCTAGGGAAAGAAACAACATTAATACACACCCAACTGACAAACGACGTTGATCGAGTTAATTTAAAAGCTATATTCACCATGAAGTCTAAATTTAAAACACCAGTCGCATTTGGCAATCATTGTGATAATTTTAATATATTGTATGCTTGTTTGGGCTATGAGCCATCTGATATCTTTTTTTATGCAAAAGGATCGGATGAGTTTGAATATCCAGATGATAAGCATTCTATACCTCTTAATAGGATTAATGAGGTAGCAAGCAATATTAAATGCTTATCTGCAAGTTTGGGCGATGGAATAAAGAAAGAAATGAAAAACACCATAGAGGGGCAAAAATGAAAAAAGTAATTGTTTTAGGCGGTTCGCGAGGAATAGGGAAAGGAATATCTGATTCTTTTAAATCTCTAGAAGGCTACAATGTTAAGGCACTATCTTCAAAAGATTTAGATACAAGCAATGTTGATCAAGTTATCAATTTTGTTGAAGATGTAAATGATGTTGATGTGCTGGTTTTGAATACTGGAGGTCCTCCAGCAAAAGATTTCTTTGATATACAATTATCAGATTTTGAGAAATGTCATAATCAACTGTTTGTAAGCTTTTGTTATATGCTGCAAAAGATGAAAATTAAGAAAGGTGGATATGTATTCTTAATTTCATCTTTTAATATCAAGGAACCAAATCCAAATTTGGTTCTTTCCAATTCATATAGGATTGCATTTACAAGCGTTTTAAAAAGTATTAGTAAAATACTTGCAAAAAATAATATAACTTGTATTAATATTGCACCTGGCCCAATTAAAACCGATAGGTTATATAGTTTGGTTGACGATATGGAGACTTTTGAAAATTCACTTCCATTGGGAAGAGCCGGAACTATAGAAGAACTTGGAACATTTGTTTCTTCTATTGTGGAGAATGATATAAAATATCTAAATGGCGTAACGATTAATTTCGATGGAGGTTCTTCAAACTATGTCTTATAAAAAGATTTTAATAACCGGCAGCGAAGGGCTGATCGGAAAAAAATTAAAAGAAGTTTTAGGACATAAATATGACATTGTTGGGTTAGATCTTAAAAATGATCATGATTTGACAAATGAAGCGTTCGTAGAGGATTGGTTTAAAAATAATAAATTAGATGGCATGATTTTATGTCACGCTTTCAATCCCATACCATTTGAAGACTCAACAAAAAAAGAACCACACGACGAAGATTTGAATGACATAAGAAACTATCTGGAAGTTAATGTAACCAGTGTATTTAATCTTTGTTGTAATTTCATAAAAAATAATAGCTCTGGTAGCGTAATAAATGTGTCTTCAGTGTACGGAGTCAACTCTCCGAAACATCACATATATAATAATTTCACCAAACCAATTGGCTATTCGCTATCAAAAAGTTCTATTATTTCAATGACAAAATATCTTGCTTGCTATTATGCGCCAAAATATAGATTTAATACCGTTGTTTTAGGCGGGGTATATGATAGTCGTTTTGAATCTAGCTTCGTCGAAAAATATAGTGATAACTCGCCCTTTGGTAGATTTATGGATGTTGACGAAGTACCTGGAATATTTGACTTTTTGCTTGGTGATGAATCTTCTTATGCAACTGGCGCTTCATTTACAATTGATGGAGGATGGACGGCGTGGTAAATTTTAATAATTTACGAGAGCCATATTTCATTGGAGAAATAGGCATAAATCACAATGGAGATTTACATGTGGCAAAAAAATTAATTGATGCCATAAATGCATGCGGCTGGAACTGCGCCAAATTTCAGAAAAGAAATCCAGATGTTTGCGTTCCGGAACACCAAAAAAATAAAATTAGGGAAACTCCATGGGGCACAATGACTTATATAGAATATAAGCACAAGATCGAATTTGATAAAAAAGAATACAACACCATAAATCAATATTGTTCAGAAAAACCAGTTGATTGGACCGCATCTGTTTGGGATGTTGGTAGTTTGGATTTTTTACTTCAATATAATGTTCCTTTTTTAAAAATACCATCTGCCTTGATCACTGATATTGAATTAGTCGCAGAGTGTGCTAAATCAAATAAGCCTGTAATAATGTCCACTGGAATGTCAACTGTTGATGAAGTAGACAATGCAGTCGAAACGATTTTAAAATATGGCGACAAGCCTGTTATAATGCATACAAATTCTAGCTATCCAACCCCTAGAAAAGAATTAAATTTAAATCTAATAACAACCCTTAAGCAAAGATATGATTGCACAATAGGATATTCTGGGCACGAAGAAGATTTAGAACCCACAGTTTTGGCTGTTGCTCTTGGTGCAAAAGTCATAGAAAGGCATATAACATTATCACATAATATGTGGGGAACAGATCAAAAAGCAAGTTTAGAAGTGCATGCAATGAGTATGCTTAGAAAAAGATGTGAAGACATTGATATTATGCTGGGAAGTTACGATAAGAAAGTTACTGAGAGTGAACTTCCTATCAGGGAGAAATTAAGAAAGCTCTAATGAAAAATGATGATCAAATATGCATTTTATGTAGAGGGTCTTCTATGTCACATGCAGAAAACTATTTTCATGATTTAAATGACGATATGATAATAGTTAACGAGTTCAACGACGAGCTTAAAAATAATTTTGTTGATGAGTTGTTTAAAAAGAAAAATATAACTCACATTGTCAGTCGCGACACTGGCCTAAGCAATTTAAGGCCAGAATATTATAGAAAATATGGCATAAACAAAGCAATACTAAACATTTTTAAGGAAGAGTATAACAATTATCCATCAATGAGGCGCCTTCTAGAGCATTATGAATTGACGACATCGTGCCTTCCTGATATAATGAAACCATTCCAGAAAGAGGGGGGAGGTTTTCCGACAACTGGAGTTATTTCAATAGTATATTCAACAGTTGCCTTGGGGAAGAAAGATATACATATTGCTGGAATGGACTTTTATGAAAGAGATTATTTTAACAACACGCCGGCAAATGACCATCAAAAAAAGAAAGGCATTCTCATGAAACAATTCATAAAAGATTTTATGGGCAAACACCAAAATATTAATTATACTTTTTATACTGATTCTGGCTTTAATCCTGACCTAGAAAATGTTAAAATAATTAATAAGTTACATGGAGAAGAAAATTAATGAAAATCGTATCATTAACATTGGCCAGGGGCGGCAGCAAAGGCGTGCCCCGTAAAAATATTGTGTCTCTCAATGGCAAGCCTCTCGTTTCTTACGTAATTGAAGCATCAAAAGCCTCAAAAGTACAAGAAGCTTGGATTAGCACAGAAGATGAAGAAATTTCAGAAGTGGCAAAATCCTTTGGTGCATCAGTAATTGAAAGACCACCAAAATTAGCAGAAGATGATGCCAAGTGCGAACATTCACTTCTTCATTTTGCTGAGAATGTTGATTTTGATTTATTAGTATATATTCAAACAACATCGCCAATGGTTACAAAAGAAGACATTAACAAAGGTATTGCCTTGATGCAGACGGGATATTACGATTCAGTATTTAGCGTAACTAAAGAACATTGGATTCCTAGATGGACGCTGGATATAAAACCAATTGATTGGAATGTTAAATATCGCCCGCGCCGACAAACTATAGAACCAAAATACGTGGAAAATGGTGCCTTCTATATTACAACTAAAAGAAATCTTGTAGAATCTGGTTTGCGATACAGTGGGAAAATTGGCGTTGTCGAGATGCCATTTTCTCGAAGCTTCCAGGTTGACACAGAAGAAGAATTGAAAGTTATCGAAGCGATGATGAAAGCGGCCGAGGTGAAAAGTGAGTAAAGTTTGGATTATAGGTCCATGCTCGATGGAAAATAAGGATTTTTACTTCAACGTTGCCAAAACTCTCTATAAAACAATGGATGGCCGCGACTGGTATTTTAAAGCTTCGTTTGATAAGGCAAATAGAACTTCTCTTTATGGCGGCAGAGGCCCGGGAATGGAAGAGGGAATTGAAGCATTTAAAGCTGTTAAAAAAGAATTTCCAAACATCAAACTTTTAACCGATATACACGAAACAAGCCAAGTAGAAAAGCTGGCAGAATACATTGATTGTATACAAATACCAGCTTTTTTATGCAGACAGACGGATTTGATTGTAGAGTGCGCTAGGCATTTTAACAAGGTCAATATTAAAAAAGGCCAATGGCTCGGCCCGGATAATATTATAAAATCTTTAGATAAGATTAAACATACAAATCCGGACTGTGAAGCTTGGCTTTGTGAGAGGGGCAGCAATTTTGGCTATGATAAAATGATTGTTGACTTCACAATTGTTGACGAGATCAGGAAGCATTTCGATAAATTTATTTTTGATTGTACGCACTCCACACAGAGAAGCCGTGAAATATACACTTACCAAGGAGATCCTATTTTGGCGGAAAGATTTGCGGTTGCTTCGAGCATTTTTAAATACGATGGCGTTTTTATGGAAATGCACCCACGCCCAAAAGAGGCGGTATCAGATGCTGATTGTCAAATTCCCCTAGGCCGCTTGAATACGATTTTAAAAACTCATGATAATGTTGAAAAAGCTATCAGAGGGTTTCAGACATGATTTATATTGTAGATGTTGATGAAACAATTTGCATAACACCGGGAGATGCATGTAAAGCAAGAGATTATACAGAGGCAAAGCCTTTGTTAAAGAATATTGAAAAAATAAATGAATTATATGACAATGGAAATGAAATCATTTATTGGACCGCGCGCGGCACTGTAACGGGAATCGATTGGACCGAGGTAACAAAAAACCAATTGGATTCTTGGGGTGCCAAATACCACGAATTGAATCTTGGCAAACCAAACTACGACGTGTTTATTTGTGACAAAGCAATTAATTCACGCGTATTCTTTCAGGATAACGATGTATAAACATATTAAAGAATTAATCAATAAGAAAAAACACAATGAAGCTATTTTTCTAGGCTGTGGTCCATCTATTTCTAACTTAACAGATGACGATTGGGGAAAGATAAGAGAAATGGACGTTTGGACTTCCAATAATTGGTTTGTTCATGATTTCAAGCCAGATTTTTATCACTTAGAGGTAAAATTGCATAGAAATGGCGACTTTGCAAAAAGAATGGTAGCATCCAAAAAAGATGAATATAAAGATGTCAATTGGATTTTAGATGCAACAAGGCCATATCTTTTTGATATGGTAAAAGAAGAGTGGTTTGATAATATTTTTGTGTATAAAAAAACTTATAGAGGCGATGATGGATTTTATAAACCAACAGAAGATATTGTACAAGTTAGTTGCTTGGCGAGCATCACTGTAATTTTAGACCTAATGCAAAAAATGAATTACGATAAAATTTATTTTTGTGGTGTCGATCTTTATTCATCAGAATATTTTTGGACAAATAATGAAAAGTATGCTAAACATGATATACCTTATTTAATAAGCACTTGTAAGCCAGATGAAAGAGATCCTTTAGGACCTCATGCTACATTGAAAACTGCAAGATTTATAAAAGAATTTGGAGGTCACAATAGTATTAATTTTATTAACATAGCTGAAAAAAGTGAATTGAGAAAATATATTCCAACAGAAAAGTTGAGTGAAAAATGACTATAGAACAAAAGAAAGTAGATAAATTTATTATGAATTTGGATCTATCAGACAATGGTATTTCCAGAGTACTATATCATGTGGGCGAGAGAGAAAAGGCGTTTATGGCCATTCTGCGCGCCTCAATTAAAGAAGGGGATGTCTGCGTCGATCTTGGCGCAAACATTGGCTATACGACCCTTTTTATGCTTGATAGGGCCAGTTCTAATGGCCGCGTATATGCCATCGAGCCGGATCCGCACAATATGGAGCTTTTAAAATCCAATATAGAACTAAATCAATTTTTAGAACAAACAACAATTGATCAGTGCGCAATATCTGATAAGACTGGAACAATTGATTTTTGGATAGCTTCAAAGCCAAATCTTAATAGCGTTCAGAAAACTAAACATAGCGTACGCAAAGAAGAAGTCCCTTGCTTCACGTTAGGTGAATATCTTAAAGACAAGGAATATCCAAACTTTATAAAGATGGATGTCGAAGGGCACGAAGTGAAAATCTTCGAGGGCGCCCTGGATTATTTTTCTAACAACAAAGGAAGAACAAATTTTCTAGTAGAAGTACATCCACACTTTTATAATGAAGAAAATGACTTTGAAAAAATTCTTAAAGAATATATTAAGATAGGTTTTAATTGTCGCGCCGTTGTTTCCACTCCCATTTCACGACCATCGTTATTCAGGGAATATGGCTATTCTCCTGATAAAATTATACAAACCGATGGTTTTGAGCGAGGAGTGTATTTCAATGTTGATAATGATGACATGTTGGAGCTTGCATGCAGAGAGCACCATGAAGCAGGAAGTAAAAAGATCGTAAGAAGTTTCATGATCGGGAGAGACGAATAAGTGAATATATCTGAAATGATATCGGTTTGCATTCCAACCCACATAATAAGAGCTTCCAGCGATCCTTATATCGAGAATCAAATGATTGCAGAAACAATATTGCAATCTTATAAGAAATTAGGATTAAAAGGGGTAAATTATTACATCTACCCTGATGCGAAATTTAAAAGAACACATCCTGAATTAATGGAAAAATACATTGCTTATCTCGAAAGCATGAAGCAACACGAAGATTTTAAAGATATTAATATTAATATTGTTGACGATAGCCGCGAAACAATGAGAAATAATTGGCAAAAATTTGTAGAAGAAGATTGTCAAACTCCTTATATGTTATTTTTGGAACATGACTGGGGATTTGTACAAGACATAGATATTGAAAAAATTATTAATACATTTGAAAAAAATCCTTCCATTGGATATGTAAAATTTAATCGTTTTCCGCACAATGATAGAATGAGACATTTGGCCTCCCCACACAATTGGGATTGGATATACGAGCAAGAAACGGATTCAGAAGTCCCAATGTTTAAAATAACATTCTTTTCTGGAAATCCACACATTGCTCGAATAAAGAAGTGTAAAGAATTTTACATCCCAGAGATGATGAAACATTGCCCTCCGGAATTATCAAAGGGCACCTCGCACTTAGAAAAAGATATGAAAAAGGCAGAATTGCGCAACATAGACTCTCTCAGAGATTGTGGGTTCAGCAACTATTCCACAGATGGAAATAAAGCTTGGGGCCATCAGTGGCCATTATCAGCCGCTTGGCACATCGGCAAAGGCTGTGAAAAATGCGAAAAGGCAATAAGAAAACACCATAAAAATTGGGGTTTATATATGCTTGGCAACTGGGGTGACGATAGTAGAGTATTCCACTTGGGAGAATGGTGCAGGAAAGAATAAAAAATAAGGAGTGACAATATGACATACAACATGGTACATAATGAAAAAATAAGCGTGCTGGTTCCCACTAGAAATAGAACCAACACAACACATGGAAATTTTCCCAACGAGCTTATAGTGTCTGCTGAAAAAACAGCAGATAATTTTGATTCTATTGAATTTGTTTTTTATATTGATGATGACGACAGAGACAGTCAAAATTATTTTGAAAATTTAGATTACAATAACGTTAATACTATTCGCGGAGAAAGAATTGTTTTGAGTGAGATGTGGAATCAGTGCTATAAAAAAAGTACTGGCGATATTTTATTTCATTGCGGCGATGACATAAGATTTAGAACAGATGGATGGGATACGGTTGTAAGAAATAAATTCAATGAATTTGGCGATAAAATACTTTTTGCTTTTGGCAACGATGGCAAACGAGGCAATCCCCGCGATTTTGGGACACATGGCTTTATTCATAGAAAATGGGCCGACACTGTTGGCTATTTTGTTCCTCCATATTTTTCATGCGACTACAATGATACATGGCTGAACGATGTGGCCAGAATGATTGATAGGTGGTTTTATATCGATATTTACACAGAGCATATTCATCCTAGAGCGTGGGTAGATCCTAATAATAAAGATTTAGGTAAAAAATACGTTTGGGACAAGACACATCAAGAAAGGTTAGAAAGAAATGAACGAGACGATAATAAAGCTTTATACTCAAACTTCCTTCAAGAGCGAGTAGGGGATGCCAGAAAATTAAAGAAGGTTATAGATGAATTTAACAGCAAATTATAAAATAGCAAAAAAAATAACTAACTGGTTAAAAGATTATTCTGAACGCGCCGGCCTGCACACATATGTTGTTGGCGTTTCGGGTGGCATTGATTCAGCATTGACTTCAACTTTATGTGCTGAGACTGGACATAAAACTATAGTTGTATCAATGCCATTACATCAAAATCCAGAACAATTAAAACTGGCGCACGAACACATTGATTGGCTGACGTCAAAATATAAAAATGTTTTTTCGCAGGAAAAAGACTTAACAAGTGTTTTTGAAACATTTAAAGCACTTCTTAATGAAGGTGAAAGAAGAGAACTGGCCTTAGCCAATTCCCGCTCTAGATTAAGAATGTTAACCTTGTATCAAGTCGCTCAAAGTAATGACGGACTGGTCGTTGGCACTGGAAATAAAGTGGAGGATTTTGGGGTCGGGTTTTTTACTAAATATGGCGACGGCGCTGTAGATATTTCTCCAATTGCAGATTTAATGAAATCAGAGGTTAGAGCACTGGCCTGTGGTCTAGAAATCTCAGAAAACATTATTAATGCCCCTCCAACTGATGGATTGTGGGGAGATAATAGGACAGACGAAGAGCAGCTTGGAGCTTCATACTCAGAGCTTGAATGGGCTATGAGCTATGATGGGAAAGAAGAATTGACTTCTGAAAAAAAGAAAGTTTTAGAGCTATACTATAATTTGCATGCTAAAAACAAACATAAAATGGTTCCAATTCCAGTTTGCCAAATAGGAGAGTGAAAATGATTTATGCTGTTTACAGGTGTTTGTATGGAGAAGATTTTATCCAGGAATCGATCAATTCCATTACAGATTATGTAGATAAAATATTTATTTTCTGGGACGATAAGCCATGGGCCAGCGCCGATCATTGCACATATAAGGGGCAACGCATTGATTTTCCTAAAAAATTTGATAACATTCTTGATAAAATAAAAGAATTGAATAACGACAAAGTAATATTAATACACGACCATGTAGAAAACAATAAAAATCAATTTACACACTTGGTGAATGATCGTATCCTTCCCAACTATGAAAAACCAGATGAAATAATGGTTATAGAGGTTGATCATGTTTTCACAAAAGAACAGATAGAAAAGTCATTGGACACATTTCGTTCTTCTGGTCTCCAACAATGTGACACAAGACAGGTGGAAGTATGGAAGGACTTTAAACATAGGGTACCCGCAGATATTCCCGAAAGAGAGAAAAGAATTGGGGTTGTCTTTTGGAATTTAAAAGAATTAGATAAATTGCCACCAACTGGCAGACAAGCAAATTGCCGCGGCCGGGTTAGAATACCAACGTATGCTTACAATTTGGGCTTTGCTGTTTCTACAGAAGTAATGTATTGGAAGCATTTGACAGCAATAGGGTTTTCTCAAAAAATAGGGGATACACCACCAAATGAAGACTGGTATGAGGATAAATGGCTTTCTTGGGATTATGAAAACAATAATAGTAATTTGGAGATTTCAAAAGACTACGAACACTACATACCAAGAGTAGAAGAATATGATTGGGAAAATCTACCAAAAAGCATAAAAGATAAAATATGAAGATAAAAACAAAAGATTTAACACCTGTGAGGACAGTAGATATTGAAGGCGGGCTTATATCAATCAATAGATATAAAGACAACAGAATTATCATTCGCAGATATGTTGAAAGAGGAAAGGTCAATAATTATGTAACTTGTTATGAAAAGATATCAAGCGATGGTAGTAGCGAATTGGTTCCATTTGATCTTGAAACAGCAGGAGTCGTACTAGACAGAGTTAAGAAGGGAGTACCATATTCCTCAGTCTATATGTTTTATGATGGAGATTATTTTGATGAAATCGATCAAGAAAAAACAGACATGGAACATAAATATACTTCAACTGGCATTAAGTTTTGGAGGCATCAAGAACAGATGTTTGCTTTTAGGGACGGGAAGCCAAATTCTGTAATATCGACTCACATCTCACCAGAAGGTGCTTGTAATTTAAAATGTCCTTATTGTTCTGTAACATACCGCGACACACATTCTAGAATTGATTTAGATGTTATAAAAAAATATGTGACAGACCTACAAACAATTGGATTGAAAGCAGTTATATTAACTGGCGGCGGGGAGCCGACTGTTTATCCACATTTCAATGAACTTGTTAAGTGGTTAAAATATGAAAGAGGATTATCGGTAGCCTTAATAACAAACGGGACCCTAACAAAAAGAGTTGAACCAGAAACGTGGAAAGCATTTTCTTGGGTTAGAGTTAGTATAAATATATTTGATGGCTGGGAAACAAAAATAAATTTGCCACACGAAAACCTGTCAGAAGATTGTGTTGTGGGAGCTTCTATTGTTTATACATCAGAACACGAAAGTATTACAGATGAAGATATGGATAGAAATACAATGTTCAATAAGGTTGCGAAAATAGCTGATAGGATTAACGCTAAATATGTTAGAGTGCTTCCTAATTGCCTGTTGGAGCAAAGAGATTTATTCGCAATGCACAAATCTTTGGATAAGACATTAGAAAATTTCAAGGATAAAAGATTTTTTCATCAACATAAAATTCACGGCGCCCCAAAAAGTAAAGTTTGCCCTCAAGCGTACTTTAGGCCTTATCTTAGCGAAGAGCTTCATATTGAAAGCGGTAAAGTTGGCGCCGTTTATCCTTGTGATAGTGTTGTTTTAAATAATTCATACGCATTTTTTGCGTCAGAATATCAAATATGTCATGCATCTGATATACTTAAATTTTTTAATAGAGAAATAGAAATGAAATTTGATGCGACAAAAAGATGTGATGGCTGTGTGTTTACTGATAATGTGAACATGCTTGATGACTGGAAGAATGGAAAGATAAACAATTTCGAAAAATATAGAAAACCTTTAGAACACGAGGAGTTTGTATGACAAAATTAAATCTAGGCGGTGGAAAGCTCTGGGCTGAAAAGGGCTGGCAAAATTTAGAGTATGATTTAGGATATGATCTGGCCGAGACGCTACTTACCCCGTATGAAGACAATTCAGTAGATATCATTTACACTTCTCACGCCTTAGAGCATTTACCTTGGGACAGGATTGATTTAGTGTTAAAAGACTGTTTCAGAGTGTTGAAGCCGGAAGGGTTGTTTCGTATAGTATTACCAGACGTAGACACAATGTGGAAAGTATTACAAAGCGGAAGCAAAAGCCTCCTGCAAAAAAATAATTCTTCATATTATTGCGGCTCCGGAGCCGGGAAATTTACCGTAGAACAGTGTATTTTTGAATTATTTGGGTACACCACCGACGGCAAGCATTTTCTTTCACCACGCTGTATGCATACCGCATTTTTTACTCCATCGATTATAGGCATTATGCTGAGAGCGGCCGGCTTTAAAAAAGTAGAAACGTGGGATTTTTGTAAATCGAATTTGAAAGAGTTAGAAACTGAAATGTCCCACCGGCGGCCACCGACCCGATCACACCGACATCCCATGCACGGGTTTGACAATCCGGACACTCAAGACATCAGTTTATATGTGGAGTGTGTAAAGTGATAAACAATTATAACGAAGATTATTTTGAAAGAGGCATTGAAACAAGCACTAGTTTATATACCAACTACAGATGGATACCCGAATTAACTATACCAATGTGTTCGGACTTAGTGTATCAATTAGATATACCTTATGGAACTACTATATTAGATTATGGATGCGCCAAGGGTTATAGTGTAAAAGCGCTACGATTGTTGCATAGAAAATCATATGGAGTTGATATTAGTAAATATGCGATTGAAAATTGCGCCACCGATATGAAAGAATATGTTAGATTAATAAAAGAAAATGAAGAAATTCCCATGTTACATGGCGGCGCTAAATATGATTGGTGTTTTGCCAAAGATGTTCTAGAACACGTCCCATATGAAGATTTATCAAATTGTTTAGAAAATATAAGAAAGGTTTGCGAAAAATTATTTGTTGCTGTCCCGCTGGGCGATGGTAAAAATTATTTTTGTAAGGCCTTTGAATTGGATAAAACACATATAATAAGAGAACCATTAGATTGGTGGGAAGCGAAGCTCTCAAAAGCTGGATTCAAAGTGGAAGAAGCAAAACATCGCATGAAATACATTAAAGAGAATTACGCTCAGTTTGAAAAAGCAAATGGATTTTTTATTTGCACTTAAAATAAATTAATAGGAGAATAAGATGAATGTTGGATTTATGGGTTTAGGCAAATTGGGCCTCCCTTGCGCATTGGCAATTGAAAAAGCAGGACACTCTGTATGTGGCTATGATATTAGCCCTCAAATTAAGGAGATTTTAGACACGAAAAAACTTCCATATAGAGAGGTTGGTGCCCAAGAATTGCTTGATAATCATAATGTCCGGTGGGCCGATGTTGCTGGCTTAGTTTCAAACTCAGAAATTATTTTTGTGCCGATTCAGACTCCGCATTTACCAAAGTATGAAGGTATCACTCGTTTTCCTGATGAGCGGGTTGATTTCGATTACACATGGTTAAAAGCTGGTTTAAAAACTTTATCGGATGAAATTGACAAACAAGGCGAAGACAAGATTGTTGTTATTATCTCCACAGTACTTCCGGGCACCATAAGAAGAGAAATTAAACCTTTTTTAAGTCCGCATATAAAATTATGTTACAATCCATTTTTCATTGCAATGGGCACAACTATTAAAGATTTTACAACACCAGAATTTGTATTGACTGGAGTAGACGATGAAGGCGCATATCAAACAGTAAAAGAGCTTTATGCGACTATACATGATAAGCCAACATATAAGTGTACCATTGAAGAAGCGGAAATGATTAAAGTTTCATATAATACCTACATCACTATGAAAATTTGCTTGGCGAATACAATTATGGAAGTTTCTCATAAGTTAGAAAATATTGATTGTGATAATGTTATGAAAGGTATGTTTTTAGCCAATGAAAGATTGATTAGTACTAAATATTTGCTTGGCGGAATGGGCGACGGCGGCGGCTGTCACCCTAGAGATAATATTGCACTTAGTTGGCTGGCTAAAAAACTTGACCTTTCTTACGATTGGTATGAAAATCTTATGTTGTGCCGAGAAAAACAAACCGAGTGGTTAGCCGATTTGATTATTGAACAGCGGCACAAGACAGATCTTCCGATTGTTATATTGGGCAAGTGCTTTAAAAAAGAAACAAACCTTACTGTAGGGAGCCCATCGATTTTGTTAAAAAATCTATTAAACGAGAAAGGCCATGAAATAACAATGTTTGATCCGTGGGTTGATGATTGCGAGCCTCCAATTGATAATCGGGCCATATTTTTCATTGGCACGAATCATGATGTCTTTATAGATTATAAATTGCCCGAAGGCTCTATTGTGATTGATCCTTGGGGAGTGATAGATAATCAAAATGGAATTAAATTAATAGCCATCGGTAGAGAAAAGATATAATATTTTAGGAGAAAAATGACGTCACACGAATTAAAATGCATATTTATTCACTTCCCAAGAACTGCTGGTAGTAGTATAGAAAAGTTCTTATTAAAAACAGATGATATATATGGCCATAGAAAAAGCGTTTATCACGATAAAAATGGCGACAAACAAGTTATCAAAGAAGAGCATCATACAAGCTCGGACAAATATATAAAACAAAATGGAAAAGAAATCTGGGATGAATACTTTACATTTTCATTCATGAGGAATCCGTGGGATTGGTTTGTTTCTAATTTTTACTGGGACATTTACCAATATGAACAATGTATCAAAAATAATCGCCCAATAAAATACAGAAGAAAGTTTATAGTAGAAGAATGTAATTCGGATTTTAAAACGTATGTTAAAAAAGGCGCTCAGCGTCCGGATTGGTTTGTGTTTACACAAGCTAAAGATTTTATTGGAGATGTCGATTTTGTTGGCAGATTTGAAAACCTTGAAGAAGACGTGGGGAAGATTTGTAATATTTTAGGAATAGAATATCAAAACCTTTCGCACGAAAATAAGATGAATCGGAAAGACTATACAGAATATTACGATGATGAGGCAAAGAATATTGTATATAATTTGTTTAAAACAGATATAGATCATTTTAATTATAATTTTGGAGATTAAAGATTGAGCGATGAGATAAATACAAATTCGTATTCTGCATTTAAAGTGTTTCACCACCATGACAGAATAGAAAAATTAAAAGAAGGCGACCAGCCGAGCCCAATTTCTATACGAATGGTATTGTCCGACCTCTGCAACCAGAACTGTCACTTTTGCACCTTTAGAATGGAAGGTAGCGTGACAAATAAGCTTTTTGGCGGGCTAGATAAAAAAGGCAATCCAACTTTAAATCCAGCTAGATTTTTAAGCAGGGAAAAATCTTTAGAAATAGTAAAAGATTGCAGCGAAATGGGAGTTAAATCTATTGAATTTACAGGCGGCGGAGAGCCAACGGTACATCCAAATCATGTTGAGATATTCAATGCAGTGTTGGATTCCGGAATGAACTTGGGCCTCATAACAAATGGTGTAATTTCAAGGGAAGGGTTTGAGGATGTAATTCTGAGGTCAACTTGGTGCCGATTCTCTCTCGACGCAGGAAATGCCACAACTTATTCTAAAGTAAGAGAAGTGCCAGAACAAATATTCGAAAAGGTTTTAAACAACATTAAAAAGCTAGCCGCAAAGAAAAAAGAAATCAACTCACAGACAACATTAGGAGTATCATTTATTGTAACAGATCAGAATTATCCTGAGATTTACAATGCAGCCAAAATCGCTAGCGAATTGGGTGTTGATTATTTTAGAGTAGGATATTACAGAACTGACGAGGGCTTTACTGCTGGCGATTTTGAAGAATCAAAAGCACTTATAAATAAAGCAATAGAAGATTTCTCAAGAAAAGATTTCAAAGTTATTGACCGTTATACAACATCATCAAAAAATATGGACGGCCCTCCAGATTATAAATTTTGCGGCTATCAACAAATAAGCACTTGGATAGCTGCTGATTATAATGTTTATAGGTGTTGCGTTACATCATATGATAAGCATGGTTTAGTTGGTTCCTTAAAAAACCAATCATTTAAAGAGCTTTGGAACTCTGAAGAAAAGCGCAAAAAGTTTGATGATTTTAATGCAAAGTCGTGCGTGCAATGCATTTATAATGATAAAAATAGAGCAATTAATTATTTGCTAGAAAAGAATCCAAAGCATGTGAACTTTATGTAAGGACAAATCGTGAGCATCAAAGATAATACAATTATTTTATCAACGACTAATTCTCGTTATATACCGATAACAAACAATTTAATAACCACTTTTAACAAGTTCCACCCCGAAATTAAATTTTATTTAATAGGTGTTAATTTGACTGATGAAGAAAAGGTATCTTTAAAAGCACTACATTCAAATTTAACAATAATTGAAGACAATGCAGAATTTGAAAACTATCATCATGAAAAATGCTATTGCGCACACAATAGAACATGGCACATGCCAAAGTTAATGGAAGAGAATGAATTTAATATTTTTTGGATGGATGCGGACGTCTACTTAAAAGATGATATAAATGAACTTTTCGACATGTTAGATGGCGTAGATTTTATGATTCGCGCAAAAACAATGGATCCATTTAAATGTAATTGCGGGATGGTATATGTAAAACACTCAGAACAAAATTTAGAAATATTAAAAGAATGGGAAAAGCGCGCCGATGATTTAGGCTTGCTTTATTGGTATTCCGACCAGGAAGGATTAAATCAAACTATTCAAAATAATATGCATAAAATAAACTATAAAAGCTTTCCTAAAAAATTCAATGGTATAAGCACCAATGAAGAATCGGTGATAATTCATATGAAAGGGCCTAAAAATTTATAGTATAATAAGATAAAGGATTATAGGAGTTTAAAAATGGCTAGATGTTTAGTGACGGGGCACAGAGGATATATTGGAGCCCATTTATATAAAAAATTAAAAGAACTTGGTCACGATGTGCAAGGCATAGATTTATTTGAAAACAATAACATACTTCATGATTTAAAAGAATATAATCCTCCAATGCGAGGCCATTTCCATCCGCATTACCATGATTTTAAGCCAGAGTATATTTTTCACTTGGCGTGCATTCCACGCGTTGCATATAGTGTTGAGCACCCTGTTGCAACAATGGAGAATAATGTACTATCCACAACTTATATTCTTAATTTTGCTAGAAAAGTAGGCGCCAAACGTGTCATTTATTCTGGATCTTCCTCTGTTAATGGAAATGGAAATGGCCCAACCAGCCCATATGGGTTACAAAAATTAATATCAGAAATGGAGTGTAAACTGTATTCAGATTTATTTGAATTGGACACCGTTTCTTTAAGATATTTTAATGTATATTCAAAAGATCAAGAGGCCGATGGCCCGTACTCAACTGCAATTGCAAACTGGATGAAGTACATAAAAGAAGGAAAAATTCCCTTTATCACTGGTGATGGAACTCAAAGAAGAGATATGACATACATAGACGATGTGGTTTCTGCTAACATTTTTGCAATGGAACACAAAGAAGGTTTTAAGGGACAGCATTTTGATATTGGAACAGGTGACAACATTTCACTGAATGAGATTAAAGACATAGTTAATAAACATTTTCCAAACGTTAAGTTTGTATATGTAGAAGAAAGAAAGGGAGACGTATACACTACCAGAGCTAATATGGAACCTTTGGAAAAATTAGGATGGAAACCACAGGTTAATTTCCGAGAAGGCATTGATGGTTGCTTTGCAAGCCTTAAAAACGAGCTATAGCAATGAAAGAAATTTCATATAAAATAAAAAACAATACAATCGCAATAGATTTCGATGGAGTCATCCATAAATATTCTAAAGGCTGGCAAGGGCTATATAATGCATATGACCCTCCAAATGATGGTGCCGTTGAATCTATAAAAAAGCTTAAAGAAAGAGGATACAGATTGGTTATATTTTCAAGTCGCCCCGTTGAACCAATTCACGATTGGCTAAAAAAATATGGACTAGAAGACTGTTTTGATGAAGTAACCAACACAAAAATACCAGCTAGAATATACATTGATGACAGAGCTTATCATTTTGAAAGCTGGGAGAAGACTATGGAGGATCTTTTTTGATCGATTCTACCAAAAGAAGCCTTGGCAAAGCAGTGAGTTGGAAATTTTTAGGCCTTTTGGTGCTTTCTGCGGTCACGTACGCTGCGACAGGCTCTCTGAAAGAAACGGGATTTGTTGCAGTTATATATCATCTTTTAATGTTAATTTTATTTATGGCCCACGAGCGCACCTGGAATAAAATAAAATGGGGTAAAACAAAAGGATTATATATTCAGATGACTGGTATGAGCGGCGCAGGAAAAACAACCATCGCGCGCGCAGTTGAAGAAAGGCTTAAAAAGAAAGGAATTAAATTAGAAGTTATTGATGGCGACGAATATCGACAAAATCTTTGCAGAGATTTGGGCTTCTCTAGAAAGGACAGAGAAGAAAATATAAGAAGATTATCGTTTGTCGGTAAAGTTTTGGGTAGAAATAATGTTGTTTGTATAATGTCTGCTATCAACCCTTATAACTCAACACGCGAGACCGTTAGAAATTCAATTCCAGAATCAAAATTAGTTTATATTAGGTGTAATTTAGACACCCTAAAAAAGAGAGACACAAAAGATTTATACAGACGTGCTCTTCTTCCCGATAATGATCCGGATAAAGTATATAACTTTACAGGTATTTCAGATTTATTTGAAGAACCTCACATGCCGGATTTAATATTGTCCACAGACGAAGAAGCACAAAAACAATCTATTTTAAGATTAGAAAAATTTATACTTAAGGAAATAGGAGATTAAAAATGACAGAAGATAGAGATATGTTTATGACCGACCAGGCAGTTGGGGCGTTAATGATGGCCCTTCAAAAAAGTTTAATGGAGCAAAGCGATATTGTCCCAACCTTAAAAGAATTTAAATTTAGACTTTCTGAGGGTGGCCTAATGGTAATGAATCCTCCCATTGTTAAATTCGATGAAAGTTTTGAAGAAAAACACGAAGATACACATGGGATTGATGTTGTTAACAGTCAACCGGAATAAAAATGCCTTTTTATTCTTATAAGTGTGAAGGGTGCGAAGAGCACTTCACCGAATTTCATTCAATAAAAGAAAAATTAACAGATTGCCCACATTGCGAAGCAAAATCTTCATTAAAAAAGTTTTTTGGCGAGATCACTACAATAAAAAGCAAGAATTCTGGAAAGATTGTAAAAGCTTTTATTGAAGACACCAAAAAAGAATTAAAAGACGAAAAAGACAAACTATTACAACAGGAGTATGACAAATGATTATTATCTTGATACTATCAGCACTCCTCAATATTTTTTTTATTTGGTATGTATACCAATTGTTGAAGAAGCTTCTTTTTGTTTCTGAAAACATTGGAGATTTGCTAGAAACATTGGAAAGTTTCGCTGAACACTTAGAAACAGTTTACAAGCTAGAAACATATTATGGCGATCAGACATTAGAAAATTTATTAGAGCATTCAAAAGGCATTGTTGAAGAGGTGCGAGCTTATAGGGACATTTACGATATCACACAAAGTGAAGAATTAGAGGAGTTTGAGGAATACGATGGCGAGACGACGACGGAAGAGTAATCATTATTTCACAAAAGACCATGAAAATGCTATTATACAATATGCTTTAACGGAAGATAATAAAATTCGCACAAAATTATATGCTAATTTCATCGGACCAGCATTTGATGAAATGGTAGACAAGATAGTTTATACTTATAAATTTACAAATCTTCCAAACATAGATGATCTAAGAGCCGAGTGCAAAATTTGGCTAACTACAATATTGGATAAATATGATTCAAGCAAAGGATCAAAAGCTTTTTCTTATTTTAGCGTGATCACAAAAAATTGGTTTATTCATAAAATTAAAAAAAATACAAATAAAATCAAACGAGAAGTTCAACTAGAAGACACCCATATTAATGATCATAGCAATTCAAAGCTGGTTGCATATAATGATTATTATCAAAAAAGAAACGAAAAAGAATTTTGGCAACTACTTCACTCTGAAATAAAAGATTGGGAAGGCGAGAATCTTAAGGCAAACGAAAGAAAAGTTCTAGAAGCAATTAAAATACTTTTCGAAAATTCCGAAGATATTGAAATTTTCAACAAAAAAGCTATTTACTTATACCTTAGAGAAATAACAGGTTTAAATACAAAACAAGTTGTAAATAATTTAAATAAAATAAGAATTCGATACCGAGGGTTTAAGAAAGAATGGAACAAAAATTAAAAGACATTAATGATTATATTGAAAATGCAATTCAAAACATCCAAGATGACAGAGCTATCACTAGTAATTTATTAACTGATATAATTACTGAAATAAAACAAGCAAGAGCCTCTTCTTATGACTCCCACAAAGAATTGGGGCAGATTGCAGCAAAATACGTAGAAACCCTTCAGAGATCCAATGAGCAACTAGTCAAAATTGCAACCCTTTTGCAAAAGAAAGAATCTAGAGTTAGTATCGCAGAGCTTTCTGGAGAGGATAAAGATGAACTTTTTGATTTAATTCAGGAGAATAAATAAATGGGCGCCAGTGAGTTTGGTAATAGATACCCGCAAGGTGTCAAAAGATATGATTCTAAAACTTTTGATCTTGGCACTGATGCCATGCAGATGGCATTCGACCACTATTATAAGCCAAGCACTGATTTTTCTTCATTTTCTGAGTATATTGCAATTGTCGAAGATATAAGAAAAGGTCAACCCAATTCAACCTCCGGTGCCGCCTATCTTGCAAGAAATTCCGGCACCGAATTAAAAGAAACTTATATCATCATTGCTAATGTAAAAATATTTGATTTTTTACCACAAACTACAAAATATAGCGATGGCCGATCTAGGAATAATGACCTCATTAATATGAAATCAAGTTTAAAAATGGAATTTGAAGCAAACGGCGAACATCGCGAACCAAATATTGGAGAGTGGATTAAAGTAAATTGGCGCAAGAAAAGTGGAATGCCACTATTTGATTGGGATTTCGGTGTATATCTAGGCCCAGCCAATCCAAGTGACCCTCAAATTGAGCCGCCAATGGATGAAAACAACATTGCTCAACTGCTTTTTCACAAAGCCGGAATGTCTGATGGCCTAGCTTCTCAAGCCCCTTCGTCCGGCTATAATTCTATGGCTGGAAGCCCGGGCGCCACAAAGAAAGATTTTAATGGTGAGCCCTCTCCCACGACCAAGAATACTGAAAGACACTGGGACAAGCCAGTATATGCTCCACGAAAAAAAGCTTCTCCATTACCATCAAAAATTTATAATAAAAAAGAAATATATGTTGAGAAAAAACTAGATTATCCGAATCTTGAAAATATAAATATAATTCCATATGCGCCCCCCGAAAGAATTGAAATTGTTAAAGACGCGAAAAAGAAATCATTGTATCGAAAAAAGGATAAAGCCTTTCTTTTACCAGAAGGAAACGTCCATCAACGTGCCAATACAAAAATGATTATTATAAATGAAACTGGAGATCGACATTCTGCTGTATATGAAAGTGTTGGAAGAAGTCCATTGATGCATTTTAGTATAGCAATGAATTCAAACACTTCCACGCCCGGTCAAGTTGCTGCTTTGGCGGCCAATGAGTGCACAGTTCGCATAAATATACCATATGGTTTAGCCATTGGGGATGTCAAAAATGCTTTTTCGGAAAATTGTGTAGGATGTGTTATTTCGTCCCCCTTCGACGCTAGCGGCAAAAATTTCTTAAATTTAAATGATAGTTTTCAAGGAGCCATAACTCCTGAGCGAATCGCATATATTAGAGACCACATTAGCAGTTGGGTACAAGATAAAACAGTACCCGGAGGTTTTGAGGCGTTTATAATGGGCCCGTTTGGCACACCCGGGCTCAAAACGGGCCCAAGTATATCTTCAAATGATTTTGCCGCAGGAAGATTGGTGTGGACAAAAACTGGACACTATGTACTTCCAACTATGTCACAGGCTTATGTGTTATATGAATTAATTAATAGTTTGATTAATGATTCACCATCTTCAAATTATTCATGGGGATTTACAAAGCCAAGAAGAAATAATCACCAGCTTTCATGGTCATTTCCTGCAGTTGGCGGCGGCGCCGCAACTTCTACTAGTAGTAATTTTCTATCCAAAAAATCTTCTGGCATGTTTGAGGCGACGTCGGGTTTTCCATGGGGAAGAGTTGGAGAAGGCAGATATAGAAAACAATCTAAATTTCGTCAATGGTGGGAAAACGAATTGGTTCAAAATAGAGATATTTCTGGAATAGTATCTAATTCTAGATGGAAAACCTACGCCGGCGGAACATTTTTAGAATATTATTTATTGTCGCGCTCCTTACAAGCCGGCCACAGAGAAGCTTGGTATATTGCTTTGGGCGCCGCTTCAGAAACATATCCAAGACAATATGGCGGAGTTGGCTATGGCCCCTCGCCTTTGCCCTTAGCTGCTGACAAAAATAGATTATTACAGAAAGGGCAGCAAATGTGGGCTGAAGCTACAAGATATATTCGAGAAGGTGTTACCAATAGGCGTATGCTATATACAAAATCGCTGGCACGAACTGTGGGAAAAAATCAACCTACAACATCTAAGCAGAAAAAGAAACGCCAACGAGATATGCGGAGGCAAAGATGAGTTCGAAAAAATCCATGGTTGATAAGGCAAATTCAACCCAAAAACAATTACGTATTATTTCTAAAATTAAAAAGACCAGCGGAGTATTTACAAGCGGCGTTAACTGCTCTCACATGCCGGAGCACCCAAAAACTACTTTCTATAAGGCTCCTTGTGAAACTGTATATAAAAATGAATATGGGGCTTCAATTGTTCTAGGCAGAGATCGTCCTAAGCCGGGCAAAAGCAGTGGCTTTGGAGGCAGTGGCCACACTCATTGTGCATCTGTCGACATTGTTGTTGGAAGGCCAAGAGTTCAAAAGAAAAACGACCGGCCGGCCAAAGTTGGTCCACTTTTTATACCACAGGTTGATAAGGCGGTCGACGCAGAATTTCCATTTTTGTCTGATGGCGCCCGAATTTACCTTTCCGAAAAAACAACTCTTGAAGATAATTTTGGATTAGTTAGCGGTCAAATCCCGCGCACCACCAAAGGTATGCTTCGTTCTGCTATCGGAATAAAGGCAGATCTTGTTGCATTAATGGGTCAAGAAGGCATAAAGCTTGTAACAAAGCCCGACACTCACAATTCGTGGGGCGCTGAAATAAATACAATTCCACCAATTGAATTTATTGCTGGAAATGAAAAAAACGAAGGCCTAGAGCCTTTAGTTAAAGGCGACAGATTAGTAGAGTGTCTTGGAAAAATATTTGAGCACCTTGAAACATTAGAAGGCGATCTAGCAGGCGTGATCGTCTCCCAGATTAAAATGAATGCAGCCTTGTCGAGTCATGTGCACCATTCTCCTTTTTTCGGCATGCTGACATCGCCATCGCCATCGGTGCTGGAAGCTGGCTTAAGTTCGATTTGTAGATTGGGGAATGTATCATTAAAGTCGCGCCTGAGCCAAACTGCAAACATTGCTGGCAACAAGATGCTTTATACACATCCAAATGGGCAACGTTATATTAATAGTAGACATGTACACACAACTTAAAGAGGAACAAAAAACTTATTATGGCTGAAAAATGGGAATTAAAGTGGGGCAATAACAAATCTGTATTTGATGAAGCTTCTGACATTAACCTAATTAATGAATTTGCAAAAGAAGTCATTGAAAGAAATCTTGATTGGCGCACTGAAGAACAATCTATTTATATGCCAGTGTGGTCCGAAGTGGAGAGCGGTAACGATAACCCTGCTGGCCAGATTAAAGAATTAGCAAATACTAAATGGTCATATTTTGTTGTAGATTGGTTTAATTATGCAAACGCAACCCAGCAAGATCCACAATTGTGGAACACTCCGGAGGGAGTATTAAGAGATACTCCCATAAGTACACATTTTGACACATTTGTTCGCGAATCTTTAAAATATGCTTTTAAAATAGCCGGCCGAAAATCAGATAATGCAACTGTAAATAAATTTATAGAATTGCATATATCATCCGGCTTGGCAGGAAATGTTGAAGATGGTGCTGTGCAATTTGGTGATTATACTGTCGAAGCGCGCGGCAATAATGAAGTATCTAACGCAGTTAGTCCCGGTTTGCGATTCCTTGTAGGCATCAAGACGCACATTCTGCAAGGACTGCCAGTAGATACACATTATTTTGGAGGCTCTGCTGGAACAGTTTCTTATGATAATATTGATGTGGGTCGGTCTCTTAAAGTCAAAATTGGTGATATTAAAAAACATTTTGCAAACATGGCAAACATTCTTAGGTTTTATGACGGAGAATATCTTAATGGTCGGCAATCTTATTATGTTCCTGTAGATCCGCTAAACCTAGACGATGACGATGCAGAGAAAATAGCTCTCCCGCAAGATTTATTGTCTGGAATAGCAGATCAAGTTGTTGCTTTTGGTCTCGCCCTGGAAGAATTAGCCAACAAATCAGCAAAAACGCCCATTGTATCCCACCGCGGCCGCGGCTGGGGCGCCCAAAATACGAGCTTAGATGTGAATTCAATAATGAATAATCCGGAACTTGCAGACGATCCAAATTATTATCAAGACGCGCAATCAGATTCAACTGGGCTCACAGACCCGCGAGACATGACCGGAGAACAAATTTCTAGAATAGTTGATAATAGATTTGGTCAGGATGAAAACATTTTAGAAGTATTTTTTACTAAAATGGGGGCACGCATTGCTTTTGTATCTGAACATGTCCCAATAAGCACGTTTACATCAGATCCCAAGCTCGTGGCCCCTGGCCAAACAAATCCCGCTGGCAAAACGGCCATAGCGAGATTAACGAAGGAAGGCAAGCTTCGCGATACTCGACTTTTATTACAACATTTAGCAGCTTTCAGAGGCGATGAATCTGTACAAAATGCGAGAGTTATTGATTTTATATATAAAGTACACGATTATTCCTCGGATGGCGTTCAACAGGCCGCGTTTGCAAAATATCTTAAAACTGGCAAAGCGGCACCACTACTCAAAGAAATAGATTTTGAAAAATTTGTAAAAGATTATATTCTTGGCGCAGAAATATATTTCAGAAAGTACCCAGATCCACAACACCATTTAGCTGAATTAAATCGGATTGAGAACGAACGCGGCGCCGTAATTAGCGATGAAGAAGAGGCTAGTTTTGAGGAAAAAGCATCCGATCCGCAGTGGCTATCTAAATATGAAAAATATTATTCTGCCGACGAATTCGCCAACTCTTACGATGCTATAATGAGAGATATTGGAGTCACGGGCCCAACGCCACCGCGCGTTCGTTTGGGAAAACATCCACATCTGCTGAGTGATGTATATAAAAAAGTTCTCAATCGCGCAGATGTAAAAGTATTAGCCATACAAATGATAAGATGTATGGCTCCGGACCGCTGGCTAGAATTAGTATGTCGTTGGGTTTTTGCAAATGTGCCCATAGAATCAATTATTGATAACCTGGCAAAAAGCGGCATTCTGGATGCGATATTAGAAGTTGATCAAGAATTCCAAAAAACAGTGGACGAGGTACAGAAAGCGCGCAGAACTCAGCAGGCTGAATATGAAGCATTAGAATATGAAAAAGAAGAATATAATGAAGAAATTTTACACATTGTTGAAGAAAGAGGTGCCATAGAGGAACAATTATTATTTTATAAAAATTGGAAAGAGGGCAATTCCGGAGACCCAGAGAAGAAGCCGGAGGATTATCCAACATCCAACAACGATCCAATGCCGCAGTATGAAAAACAGTTAGAGGATCTTAATGCGCGAATAGAAGATATGCTAGGCAGAAGACAGTTGGTTGAAATGGATGAATATTCTGCGAAGTACAATGCTTCTGTGGGCGCCCATATACCAATAGGTCCCATGCAAGCGCAAAAAGCGAAACAAGCAAGTCAAAACATGGCAAGAGCCGTAACAGCCTTAAAAGATCCAAACCTTAAAGACAAAATATGCAAAAATATCCTTAAATATGCAGTAGAGGCAATAGAAATGCTAAGCAGCGCAGAGGATTCACAAAAAGCTTCAGAAGACGCTGTAGGAAAATTGAAAGGAGCAGAAGAAGGAAAAGATAAACCCAGCAGACTTGAACAGCCGGCCTCGCCACAATTACCAGCAGATCCTATTTTAACATACGCAAAAGAATTACTGAATAAACTTATAACTGAAGCAATTGCTCAAACCATTTTAGAAGTTCTTAAAGTAATTTTAAAAACAATATGGAAACTTTGTATGATGGCGCAGGGAAATTTACGAGACGATGATCCTAATCGCAAAGGAAAAATGCCCGGCGCCGGCAGTTTTAAAGACTTATTAGCTGACGACCCAACAGACTCTGCGGCATTAATGTGCGAAGTGTTAGATAGCTATGGTTTTGATATTGGCATATGTGACATTGAAGAATTGCTGAGATTTTTATCTGACTTAGAACTACTTTTATCCGAATCAGAAATCTGCGCTCTCTTTAGAGGCCAGGGCCCGCCAATGGTGACGGCGATTGTTAGAAATTTATTAAAAATACGATACCCAAATATACATGAAAAACTGACTCGCGGCGAAAAATATGCAATTCATGCTGCGGTGAATGAGTTTTTCAGAAGATTCGAATCTTTACTAGAAGAAGGTTATTGTGAAGACTTAACAGAATCTATAATAGAAGCAGATCAAAATTTTGCATGTTGTGTTCCAACTCCGGCTCAAGATAATGCGCGCTGCAACCTGCAAGAAGGGTGGTTAAGCGAAGAAGAATTGAGTAATTGTTTAGATGCCGCGGAAGAAGAAAGATATCAAACTTTAGCCATGGCCCTCGACCTTGCCGCGGGAAAAAATCCAGTTGATCTCCCGCCAATATTTTGCGGCCCAAACGCTGAAGGGGCTTTATCCCACGATGTGCAACCCCTTGGCTTTGTTAACGATATAATATCAGATTTAACTTTTGGACCAATAGAAGCTACATGGAGGGCCGACTTTAATGAATTCACAAAAAAATATTTAAAATTAGCGGGACCATCTTTTGAACGCAACGCCTTTGACGGAGACACCACGCCAGAAGCTGTTAAGAAGGCGCTAAACCTCCTGCCAAAAACCTTTATGCCAGAACTAAGAAGAGATCTAGAGGACTTCATCCCAGATAACTTAGATATTAAAGAATATCGAGCTTATGAAACTCGCCCTTACGTGCCTTACAAGGCCGTTAGAAAAGATAAAGTAAAATGGGGCCATGGATATAATACTAAAATAATAAAGCAGCCTTTTGAGTTATTGACACCTTCAGAAAAAAATGCAATGGGTATAAAATATGAAAAAGTTCCACAAGGGGGAAAATGGGCAGTGGATCCCGACACAGGTATGATTCAGTGGTATGAAAAAGATGGGTTTAAATATGATGGCGAAGGAGGAAACTTTATTGGATTCGTCAGCGGCGGCACCCCCGAAACCTTCTCTAAAAATACATTCAAAATAGATCTTGGTGGACGCGGCGGCCGCATCACATATCAACTATCAGATACAACTATGGATGAGCATATAATTTTAGTCGAATGGGGCCCTGGCACTAGCGAGAAAACCTCTTATTCATTTTTTGAAAACAAAGATGGCGCAATATCATTGAAATTCGTAGAATGGGAGAAAGGCGATAACAATGTTGTACCCTCTGTGATGGCCGGCAAGTTTGCAGATATAATTCTTGATGGATTCCCCGGAACTTCTAATGAAGGAATAAATTCATTATTTAAGACAGATCTTCGATCGCTCTCACCCTCGACGGTAGAAAGTTTCGGCACTTTATTTAATACTGCGACAGTATCAATCATAGAGAGATTTGCTTTTTCGATTGCTCATTCAAAGTTTTTTGATCTTGTTCCAGACATCTACAATAAGATGTTTTTAAGCATGGTTCCGCAAAAAATCTTCCCGGCGGATGCTACATGTGATCCCGCCAATGATACTAGTCTGATTCGTGTCAAAGCCTTCAAACAATATGCAAAAACCCGAGAAAAGGACATTGCATGCATGGGCGATAAACGATGGCCGAAAGCCGCAAAACATTATAATAATTTTGGCCATGATGCACCTGCCATGGCTGTTTCTACTGCCGAAGCAATAGTTTTAACGCTAATAAGACTATACAGTGTTGAAATGGTGATGAGAGTTTTTCCAATGATATTTGTAACCGGATTTGATAGCATTTCTGGAGACGCAGTGATGGCGTATATTTCAGAAAGGATAGTAGCTGATTTGGTAGAGGTAGATAAAAAAGCAACACCAAAGATAAATTCAAAATTACACGACAAAACGCAAACAGCTACAACTTCTGAATTTTATACTAGTGATAGATTAGGAGCAACATATATTGAAGAGCCTCCAATGCCGGCAGCCCCTCCGAATGTAAAAATATACACAAATTCTGAAGGCAGAAAAGTGGCCGTTCCTTCGACTTTTCCAAACCCTCAAGGTAAGTTTATTCCAAAATTTCCCAAACATGTAGTTCGCTATGCAAACCAGATAATGAGAAATAGAGCGGAAAAGGCAGACGAAGCCAACGGAGTATTAAGTGACGGCCACAGAAATTATGAATTAAGCCATTTTGATGATCTTTTTGGACTGCATGGTATTGAATTTTTAGTTAAAGAACAATTAACAGATGTTGTAAAATTCTTTGGAGAAAAAATAAATAAATTTACAAACACGGATGTTCAAGATATTCGAAGAGCGTGGTTGAGAATGTTAGAATTCAAAGGTGCTGAAATTTCTGAAAAATTTAATCGCGTTTCTACAACTTTTTTACCGGTTGATTCAATGCCTCGTGCTATCAATCCCACTACCTTAGAAGCCAACTATGAAGGCGAAGGGAGATATTATAAATACAAAGAATATACATATGATATAGTCGATGATGACGGCAACGTCGTCTATATAGACGACGAATCGGGTGATGCCGTAAAAGAAACAAGAGGCACCTTTGTGCCCACCGATTTTCATGATCAAGTAAAAGGCGGCGGGTTCATATTACAGCCATACATACGAGCTAAAATAAAACAAGCAGTCCAGAATAACGAAGAAGGCATGCCTGACCTTTCTGACACAGATAAAGAAAACCTTAGAAAGAAATTGTTCAAACGAAGAGTGAACTATTATCTTAAAAACCCAGAATTAATAGACCCCGACTATCGAATGCCAGAAAACTGGGAGCACGGGCCCAAGATATCCTATTTAGATTGGATTGGGACGGGGTTCCCCACATCGGACGACGGCGACAACACCTGGCCTGGAAAAAGAGCTTGGGGCGGCTGGTTTAGCGCCACAAACGGCCCGGGCTATATGTGGAAGCACGTCGAAAAACACGGCGGCCTTGATTCTGACTACGGCACCTACGGCATCGTCGGCGGCCACATGGCGAAAAAATTACAAATAGATGAAATAGATGGGCCCGAGTGGACATATAATATAAAGATCCGATACGGCGAATCGTTTACCGCCAACAAGGTAGAACAGATCTTGCTGGGTTTTATGTACAATAATCATCTCGTAAGACACCTGTGGGCTCCCAATGGCTATGATCCGACCATACATGGCCCACACAATGGTAAAAACAGCGAACCATCGCCCCCATACGGCGTGCCCGGCCTACAAGGAGGCAGTTATAGACTTAAGGATCTGCTGTGGCCTCCGCCCGGAACACCCGGCTGGCCTGAAATCAGGGATTGGACCGATTCAGCTAGAAGATCCCCACAATATGGCAAAAGCGTGTGGGGAAAAATAAATGTAAACTATCGCAAAGAAATGGTCGATGTAATGAAGAAGATCCACGACACTGTAACTATTGATGTGGAGCAGGCGCTGGAAGCTTTTGAAAATTTTACTTTTCAAATAAACAACAAATACGGAATTTTAAGTTGGGAAGAAGGTGTGTATTTTAATCTGGAAGAGTGGAATGATTTATTTGGCACTGACGCGTTTGCCCTGTGGCTCACCCTGAACGGAGAGGAAAAAACTCCTTATACTGAATATTTTGATGAATGGGCTTATGGCTTGCGGTTAACATATGTTGTGCCTGAAGATTCTGGAGAAGAGGAAGAAGACCTATACACCAAAAAGGAGCTTTTAGACTTTCTGCGACAGACTGAGTACTCAGTCCGGCATGAGGACTTTAGAGATCTTATGAAAAACAAAAAAGCATATCACGTGATTGAATCTGTGCGCACACCATATGACATAGACATGGCCGGCCATCCTATGTGGTACGACGTAAACGTCGATATGCCAACCCCCACTCAAATGGCGGAGGGCGCCACCAGCGGCTTCAAGTCAATAGTTGATCAACTTAGAATATCAGATAGTCCTCATTCGTACCCCCATCGGTATGAATCTTTCGAGATCCCTTTTGTGGAAGTAGAGACGCCAATTGCCGGCGGCCTTGAAGTGGAGTTAGATTATTTTACAACTTTTAATGCCTGGGAAAGCTTCCCACATGAAAAATTATTCAACAAAATGGTCATCTCACCTGAATTTAATGAACTTTTTTTCAAAAAGCAAGATAACACACCGGGCGTATTTAATTTAATAAATGTGTCGTCTTTAATGGCATTTTATCTTCTCGCCGCTACGGAGGATTTGCCACAATTTGATAATATATTTTCAGACACGAAGGCCCTGCTGCGCAAAAATTTCTATACAGTTTTAAATGCCCATAAGTGGGATGAAGACACAAGTGTCACTCCATCAGAAATTGCAGGCGCGCACCCGAGTGTTTTTGGAGCATTGCCAATGTCACCAGCGGCAATGCTGGCAATGACTCCAATACAAATTCTTAAAGGCCTCGTTGATTTGATAGATCCTGGCTGGAAAAAATACCCATGGACGCCAGCCGGCTGGATTGCTTATGCGTTCAATCAGCGTAATAATAATCCATGGTTCAACGACTCAAAAGATTTGAGCTTAGTGTGCCCTCCCGGGTCAGGACCGCCAGATGAGCTTGCTATAACGTTAAAAAATGCAATGATAGAGAATGGCATAACGCAAGGTATCCAAGATAAATTTTTTGGCACAGATGAAGCACCAGCCCTTTTCGATAAAGATAGCCCAATAAAAAAACTTCTGTACTCTATTTTAAAATCTCTCGAACATTTCGAAGACGATCCAGAGTGGGACAAGCCACCAGCTGTTATATTAGCAAGCATTCTTGAATATTTAGACGAATATGTATTGGCATATGAGAAAATGAACGACGCACTTGTTGATTATTCTTACGCGCTTGCGCCAACGTTCGACGACGCGTTTGAGCTTGTTTATGGCTTCGAAGGGGACGGCACCCCACAGGATGACAAAATAGCACAACAAAGTTGGCCATTGCTTCCGCGCGATACTATGTGGGGCGATAGAGATCATATCACGCTGGAATATGGAGCATTGAGTTCGCAAGCCGCGGGCACCGAAAACTACGAATCAGTTTTAAGCTATAAAGCGCGCGAAATAATCTTAACAGAAGTAATATCCCATTACGTATTGTGGCGAGAAGAAGAGGGGGATAAATATTTTAGTCAGGATGAAAGCATTCCTCCAGGAGCAGAACATGCGGCGCTAATTGAGTCTGTTCCAAGAGAAGAAATTTGGGGCGCCTTGCCTACCCAGGCTTTTAAAGATCATATTAGTGAAAAACTGAATGCCAGCGGAGAGCTTTTGGGAGAAGATGGCCTTGAATGGGACGTGCCGACGATAAAACTATCCCAAGTCTCCGACCACCCGCACAAGGGACTGCCCGTGAAAAGACTTTGGCAATACAAAGAAGAGGAGTTACCGGCATGGGCTAATATTAAAACACCGGAAGGCTGCTATCAGTCATTGCCCTGCAAATCATATGTCCGCCCCAGTCACAGCCAGAACGTCTGTACCAAAGACGGCGGCTGTTGGAACCAGCTTTCTGGGGAGAAACTTAAGGAAATGTGGGCAATTTCACACCTATACCCATACTGGATGGTACGGGAAGCCCGAGTACCTTATTATCATTATTTATATTGGGATGGCATCGGCTGGCTAGGCACGGACGAATACGAAGTCGCCAAACAGGGGCCAAACCCCGGCTTTATAATTCAAGCTATGACTGTTTGGAATAACATCAAAAATGGTATATTAGGAGGAGATGCCCTGTGCGACGACAACCTCTCGGAGATTACAGAAAACTATGACTGGTGTCTTTCTAAGTCGCAATTGGAGACAGCAACCCATTATTTTAACCAAGTTTCTGGGAAAATTATGCAGATATTGGAGGATGAATTTGAAGTAGGCAAGGTCATCCCAGGTGGCCCCAAACCGAATCCCAAATTCGATGAATATGATGTTCGGATTGTAGAAGCTGCAGCGATTGGCAATGCAAAAACAGGGAATGTAAAACAAATAGCGCAAATGGTAAAGGATCTTATTCCGTATTATTACCGGCAGAGAAAAGAGACAGACAAATAATTAGAAGAAATAAAGGAGATTTAAAATGTCAGGACTATCACCAAAATTACCACTATCAACTGATGATATTGATGGATACACATTAATAAAATCATATAATGAGCTTGTAGCTCAGAATTTAAAAAATTTAGTTTTGACTGCCCCGGGAGAGCGGATGATGGATCCTACTTTTGGGGTTGGCATTAGAAATTATTTATTTGAACCAAACACTCCGGAAACACATCAAATAATTGCAGCGAAAATTTCAAAGCAAGTTTCTAAATATATGCCCTTTTTAAAAGTTAAAACAGTTTTCTTATCTCCACGAGAAGATGTGCCCGATATCGAACTTAATGCTATAGAGGTTCAAATAAAGTATTTTGTCAAACCATTAAATATGGTTGATATTTTGAATATAACAGTAGATCAAACTAATTAGAATTAGAAAAAGGGAACTGATTACATGGCCATAAAAGAGAATGTACCAATTAATTATACTAGTAGAGATTTCGCTAGTATTAAAAATGACCTAGTTGAATACACAAAAAAATACTATCCAGACACATTTAAAGATTTTAATGAAGCTTCTTTTGGCTCATTAATGTTAGACACAGTTGCTTATACCGGCGACATTCTTTCCTTTTATTTAGATTATCAAGCAAACGAATCTTTTCTAGATACAGCAGTAGAATTTGATAATATTATAAAACATGGTAGAGAACTAGGATACAAACACGAACGATTTTCAACTGCACATGGCACTGTTTCGTTTTATATTCTCGTACCAGCAAATACAAACGGCATTGGTGTTGATTCAAATTATATTCCTTTATTAAGAAAGGGCAGCACGTTTAATGGCACGAATGGAAATACATATATCTTAAACGAAGATGTTGATTTTTCTGGAGAAATTAATGAAGTCATCGCAGCAAAATTTGATGAAGATTCTTCGGCCGTAACGCAATATGCCATAAAAGCAGAAGGCCAAGTCATCGCCGGCGAAATTACAATGGATTTTGTTGATATAGAAACTTACGAACCATTTTACAGAACAGAATTGGCTGGCGGAGATCGCGTGTTGGAGATTTTGTCTGTAACAGATGGCGAAGGTCACGAATGGTATGAAGTTGATTTTTTGTCTCAAGATATTGTTTTCGTTCCAATACCAAATAAAAATGCCGACAAAGCAACGACGCCTGCAATATTAAAACTTCTTTCCGTGCCTCGTCGATTTGTTGTGGAGAAATCTTCCGGTAGAACATTTCTACAATTTGGTTACGGCTCAGAAAAGGAGCTTACATCTGAAAATGTTAGTCTTAAAGATCCAAGCGAATTGGCATTAAAAGTTCATGGAAGAAATCACGTTATAGACGAAGCCTTCGATCCAACAAATTTAATATCTTCAGACAAATTTGGTGTAAGCCCTTCAAACACAACATTGCAAATTGTGTATAGAATGGCTTCAACGGAAGATTCAAACGCGTCGACAAGCACTATTAGCATTGTCGGAGAGCCAAGAATGGAATTTCCAGCAGTTTTAGAAGGTGTCAATTTGAATATAGCTACATTATCTAGTGTTGTTGGCTCTTTAGAGGTAAATAACGAATCACCGATAACGGGAGACGTTTCTTTTCCATCGCTGGATGAAATTAAACATAGAATCCGCACTACTTTTCCAACTCAAAATAGGGCAGTCACAGTAGCAGATTATCAAAATTTAATTTATAGAATGCCCCCTGCTTTTGGTGCGGTTAAAAAATGTCATATAATACCCGATGTTGATTCGTTTAAACGCAATTTAAATGTTTATATTTTAGCGGAAGATGCCGCGGGCAATTTAACAACAGCAAACAATACATTAAAATCAAATATTAAAACATGGTTAAACCAATATAAAATGATTAATGATACAATTGATATTTTAGATGGTCATGTTGTCAACGTTGGGATTGAATTTGAAGTTGTCAGTTCCATAGAGAGCAATAGATTTGAAATATTAGAATCAGCATCCAGCGTTCTAAAGAATTTTTATTCTGGAAAAGTGTTTAGCGTGGGAGAAAATCTTTTTATAACAGATATTTACAGAACTTTAAATAGAGTGATGGGCGTTGCAGACACAACAAACGTTAAAATTGTACAGAAAGTTGGCCCGACATATTCTCAAGTCCATTATAATATAGAATATTTCACCTCCCCAGATGGCAGGTATATTGCAATGCCAGAAAATGGAGTTTTTGAAATTAAATTTCCAGATATAGATATTAAAGGGACAATTAAATAATGGCAATTAAAAGATATGTTGCAAATGCTGATACAACAGTAACTAATGCTTTCGGAGCGGACCTTCGTACGAGAGGCACGGGTTCAAACATGGGAGCTTCTGATAGCTTAGAAGTGTTTTCAATTTATGGACAAGTTGTTAGTGGATCAAATGCTACAAAAACTTCTGAATTATCAAGAATTTTAGTTAATTTTCCAGTTGGCAACATGGAAACGGACAGGAGCAATGGCGACCTCCCGGCATCTGGAAGCGTTGAATTTTATTTAAGAATGTTTAATGCCGAGCACCCGCTCTCACTTCCGCAAAATTTCACTTTATCTGCGTCAGCCATAACCAGAGAGTGGGAAGAAGGCTTTGGTTTAGACATGGAAGGATATACAGATATAACAAAAGAAGGAACTGGTGCTAGCTGGATGCATGCATCTAAGGGAGCAAGCTGGACTAGAGTAGGTGGCGATTATGATCTATGGCCAACTTCTTCTTTTGAACAAGCTTTTGTAAAAGGCACAGAAGATTTAGAAATGAATATCACGTCGCTAGTTGAGCAGTGGCTGTATACTGCGAATGCCGATGTTGGTGACAAATCAAGCGAACGATATGGCATCGGCATATATTTAACCAGCAGTCAAGAAGCATATTTTTCTGGCTCCTCTGAAGCAGATGGCACTTATCGTGTAATTTCCGGAACGCCAATTTTCCATAATTTAACTGGCTCAAAGCAATCATATTATACAAAAAAGTTTTTTGCCAGAGGCTCTGAATATTTCTTTAAGAGACCTATAATCGAAGCAAGATGGGACTCGTCCACAAAAGACAATAGAGGCAACTTTTATCTAAGTTCTTCTCTTGCACCGGCCGCCGACAATTTAATGACATTATATCTTTACAACTTTGTAAGAGGCCAATTAAAAAACATTCCAGGCCTAGGCGGCCGCAAAACTCCTAAATATAATGCCGGCGGCGACATTAAAAATACAAAATTATTAGTCACTATATTTTCTGGATCATCTGATAATACTGCACCATCCGGCGAAAAGTTAGCATTTTCAATTGGCGGCGGTACCCAAGTCGATCTCGATACTTTTACTACGGCTTCTTGGTTCGCGACAGGATCTTATTCGGCTTCATTTGCATTTACTGGATCTTCAACATTAACAAAAATATGGGATGTTTGGTATACATCCAGTGTCGGCGCCGCGTTTCCGAGCACACAGAATCAATTTTTTACTGGCACTGTTAATATAGAAAATTTAAGGGGCCAAAATCATAATCCAAATCAAACATATGCTATTTCTATGCCAAATTTTAGGCAAAAATACTCTAATTCTGAAACGGCTCGCTTCAGACTTTCTGCTCGAAAAAAAGATTGGAATCCAACTATTTATACTAAAGCAACGAATACTGCTGAAACCAGCACTGTTGAAGATGCTTATTATAAAATTTATAGGGTTAAAGATGACTATACAGTAATCGATTATGGCACTGGCAGTTCAAATCATACGCGACTTTCTTATGATACAAGTGGGAGCTTTTTTGATTTAGACACTTCTTTGCTAGAGGATGGTTACATGTATGGTGTTAAATATGTTTTTTATGAAAATGGTAAATACACTGAACAATCGGACACATTTAAATTTAAAGTAGAATAAAATATGAGCATCAAGAAGATTTTCAATAAAGATGACGAATTAAAAACGATATTAACAACCACAGACATAGAGTCTGTAGGAAAAGAAGCAGAATCTGCAGCATATGTTAAATCGTTTTTAAAAGATAAAGACAGGTTTGTCCCTCACGTTGACTTTTCAAGCGCTTCAAATTTTGTAAAATTTGGGTCCGCAGAGCAATATTATGAAGATGCCATCAAGAGAATCTATAAAACATATCCATACGATGGGTCTTTAAAAGAAAAATTAGATTGGCATAATAGTTCTTCTTATTTTGAGAACTATATTTTCGAGAACAGATATCCCACAACAACTGGTTATATTATATTTTCCGCAGAAGGCTGGGGAACAAAACAAACCGCCTCAGATGACTATTCAAGTAGCTCCATAGGAGAATATATTCTTTTTAAGGGCGGCCCCCACCCAAGCAAGAGAAGCAAAGGCAAAGAAATTACCGATGGCACTGGAGATTATAAGAGCGGCTATTCAAATTACTTTAATATATCACACAATAGAGAGTCCAATTTAAAAATCGCCGGCGCAGATGGCAATACTGTAGAATTTTGGATGAAAAAAGATGCTTTTGATAGCACTAATAAGACAGAAAAAGAAGTAATATTCGATACATATACAGCCAATGCTGCTTACGCCGCGGATGGCTATGGCCGAATGAGAATTGAATTAACCGGCCATGCCGTTGGCGAATCCTCCTCCTCCTTATCTCCATTTCTTTTGACATATATGTCCGGAAACGCCGGCTTTTCATCGGCCTTTATTGGCTCAAATGTCACAACAGCAACTGTAGCAGATAGCGCTTGGCACCACTATGCATTTACTGTTGCTAATTCTGGCAGCAACCTGCAAGCGAAGCTGTATGTTGATGGGGATTGCAATCATACAATCACTGGATCAACTGAAAATCTTGCACAAAGCGATTCAACTACTACTATAGATTATGTTAGTGGTGCAATGGTTGCAACACTTGGAGCATTGGCAACAGCGCCTTCTGGCACGTCCACTCCTGATTTAGGGTGGGGAAAATTTTCAGGATCTTTAGACGAATTTAGATTTTGGAAAACAGAAAGAAATGCTCAAGAAATTGGGCGTTATTGGATTGGCCAAGTTGGCGGTGGGGCAAACAATGATAAAGCAAACACTGATTTAGGTGTTTATTATAAATTTAATGAAGGGATTGTAGGAAGCACCACCCCCGACAAAACTGTTTTAGACTATTCTGGCCGCATTAGTAACGGTACTTGGTTTGGTTACACTGCAACTTCTAGAAATACTGGCTCGGCAATTGTTTCCGCTTCTATTACAGGTGTTGGCTCGGAAGTTGAAGATCCAATTCTCTATTCAGGACATTCTAAAGTTAATGGACTTTTAACTTCATCGATTTTAGTCGGGAGAGAATATGATTATAGAAATAATGCTTCTCTATATCATTCTTTTCCGCAGTGGATTGTAGATGAAGATGATGATAAGACACTTAAAAAATTAACACAAGTCATTTCAACATATTTAGACACATTATATTTGCAAATACAAGAGTTGCCAAAAATTAAAAATATTAATTATTTAAGCGGCACTCACAAACCATACCCATTTACAAATAGATTGTTGGAATCAAAAGGCTTTATAGCCCCGGATCTTTTTCCGGATGTAGAAATTATTGAGTACTTTCTTAACAGGGGCGAAAAAGAATTTTTTGTAGAAAAGCTTTATAATGTTAAAAATAGAATATATCAAAATATTTATAATAACTTATCATACATTTATAAATCTAAGGGAACTGAAAAGGCTTTTAGAAATTTAATTCGATGTTACGGTGTTGGTCACGAGCTTTTAAAGCTTAATCTTTATGGCGATAATGTTACATACAATTTTGAAGATAATTTTAGTTCTTTATCGATAAAAAAGAAAGCAGTTGATTTTAACCATCCAGACAGACATGATGCCACCGTTTATCAGTTTACAAGTAGTGCAGCAAGTTCTAACTCTGTTTCATTTATTTCCGGAACTGCAGCACAAGCGACTGCAAGCATTCCAATGACATTAGAAGCATCTGTAATTTTTCCTAAAAAATTCCACCCCACCGACGCTCACTATAAACATACTCCGTTTTTAACTTCTTCGTTATTTGGCATGCACACCGCAGGCAGTAGGGATGCAATCGATTCTTTGACATGGTATGATACTGACCCCGCTAATTTTCAAGTCTACGCGATTAGAAAAACAGATTCTGCCAACATTATTAATGGCAAAGGCTTTAATAGATCAGATGCTTATTTTATGCTCACCAGTAGCGCGGCAGTTGGGAGCGTTATACCAGAACTTACAAGTTCAGTATTTTCTAATGTATATGATAACAATAAGTGGAATTTTGCTGTAAGAATAAGACCCACAAATTATCCTTTTGCTGGAGATGCACCATATTCTTTTGACAGCAATACAACCGGCAGTCATACAACATATAATATAGAATTTTATGGCGTTAATTCCCACGCCGATGTTGTAACAAGTGAATTCCTTGTCACCGGGACAATCCCGTTGGATCGAGGAATTCAATTTATGACAAGTTCCAAGAGGTTATATCTTGGAGCACATAGAACAAACTTTACTGGAAGCGTTCTTAAATCTTCTGATGTGAAAATTGCTTCTGCACGATATTGGCAAAGCTATTTGGACAATGGAGCCATCAAAGCCCATGCCCGAGACCCAGAAAATTTTGGAACATTTCACCCGCATCGAAGTGCATATCTTTTCGAAGATAAAAGTCTCCCGGTAGAAATACCACAAATGAACACTTTGGTGTTAAATTGGGATTTTGAAACGCTTTCCTCATCAAGTGGAGGCAGAGCAGATGATTATTATGCCGGCTCCGCCCATAATGCAAGTTTTATTGTCGAGGATGTTTCTTCGGGCTCAGTACATGCTTCTACTTTAGAATCTTGGACTGGTAGCTATGGATGGTTAGGAAATATAGTTAAAAAACAGCACACAGGTAGAGGTGACTTTTTCTTGCCAAATGATACTGGTTCAATAAGCAGAGAATATATTCACTCTGCCAAACAAAATCTACCAGAAAATCTTCATAGTTCTGATACGATAAAAATATTATCTAGAGATGATGAGGTTTTTACGCGAGAAACAAGACCTACAACACACTTTTTTGCTATTGAAAAAAGCATGCATCAGGTTATTTCTCAAGAGATGCTTAATTTGTTTGCTACAATTGTTGATTTTAATAATTTAGTTGGGGAGCCAGTAAATAGGTACCGTCAAGATTATAAGGATTTAGGAAAATTAAGACAATTCTTCTTCGAAAAGGTACAAAACACACCAGATGCAGAAAAATTCTTTGATTATTATAAATGGATTGATTCTGCTCTATCAGAGATGATTTTGCAATTAATGCCGGCGTCAGCAAGGCATGCAGATAAAATACGAAATATAATTGAAAGCCATATTTTAGAAAGAAACAAATATTGGGCAAAATTTCCAACTCTTGATGACCTTAGCCCAGATAACACTCTTGAAGCAACTCCTGGTGCCAAAACAGGCGGCGGAACATTTGTTCCTGAGCCGCCTCACATTTTTTATGACATGGGGGGTCCGCCGGTATCAGTTATTAAAAGTTGGACATATACACCGACAGAAAATATTCCGCTCACGTTCCCGCAGGGCGATTCATCAATGAATTTTAATTCTGCACAATATGACGAAGATAAAGGCGACCCTCATCAAACTTCTGGCGATTCCGACGTAGACAACGACAGGAATATTATTGCAAAGGCGGCTAGCACTAAAACAAACACTAAAACCACTGTTAACGCTAACATAGCCAATGATCGTAATCCCGGCCGCATCACCCCAGCCGAAACCGGCGGCAGAACGGATCCGATAGTCGACCATTCATCCACTGCAAGATCGGCCGAAACAGATGCGGATGATGATAGCGAACGAACTGACTCTGAAAAACAAAAAAATCAACTGACCGTGGGCCCCACGGGCAATCCCTACGATAGTGATGGAGTCACCGGCTACAGCCCCGGCGACCTCACCCACGGCAAAGACAAAATAAAGGGCAAAGTCACCGGCATGGATCAGGGCCCCAATAGCATCGCTAGAAAGCTGGCATTCCCATTTGCGGTTCGACGATCCAATGCCAGCGGCGGATACATAACCAAGATTACAACTGGATATTCTGCCAGCGTAGATATAACAAATCTCCATCGCGATACGTATGCGGCATTCAGAGACACACCGCTGCAAGGGCCATTTACTGAAAAATTTGTTGGAGGAAGGCAACATAGACACTATTGGTCGCATTTAAGTTTAGACACTTTAGAAACTAGACCAGAAGCTTGGAAATTATCTCTTGGCGAAGGCAAAATCACTCTTTGTAAGCCGGGCACATTAAAATCTTCTGCAACATTTGCAGGATTGGCAGCATTAGAAGACGACAACGGCACAGAATTAATAATAAGAAATGCCGGATCCAGTGGCACTTCCGTAACCTTCACAACAGACAGTAGTAAGGCTGCTACGGCTTCGACTGCAACTAAAATAGGAACTAGCGGAGTCGACACAGTAGCAAAAGCGGCCCAGTCGATGCATGTTGCCTTTGCCGCAGCAATTGCCGCTGGCACATTAAAAATGTCTCTTTCTCCCGCTTCATACGGTAGCGAAACAGAAATTACATTAACACAAAATCTAGTCAGCACTAGCGGCAATACAGAAATAACAGTTCCGGCAAACATAACCGCCCAAGGCGGGCCCGCCGGAGGAGATAGATACTTCACCGAAAGCTTAGCGCAACACCCTCGTGCACAATATAAACGAGACGAATATGCAAAGCGCCCCGTAAATATTAGAAATATAAGACAAACAACCGGCTCAAGTCCAACAAATATTGGTAATTTTACAAATGATTATGAAATTGTACAATCTTCAGGCCGAGGCATCAATAATCGTAATTTTGTAAAAAATGAAGGAATTAATGTAGAGTGGCTAGAGTCACAAAAACCAGATTCAGAAGTATTACCATTTTATGGCATACCAGAATATACAACAATTAATCGGGCCGTAACTGGTTCAAATAAATTTATTTTTGTTGAGCGCTTTAGCGCTCCGGGCGACCCCGCGACAATGTGCCAAGGAATGCTTGATATCGAATCTGGAGAAAAAAGCGTTTATAATGCCCTGCCATGGAGAAATTTATCAGTTCGGTTGCCGCTATATGAGTTTTTACCAAACCATACAAAACAATTTGGATTTTATAGTGACGCACAATATTCTAGTAGCTGGGCGCTAGCCGCGGCAAATGGTCTAAAAAGTGTAGGATCGTATCCTGGCTATAGCGGCTCTGTGAACGCATTAAATTATCAAGGCCCAGCTTCATTCCATAAAATTAATAGAAACACTAGGCGAGTTTTAAAGTATTCAAATGAACACACCATGGCAAGAGGAATCGTGCTTACGGCCTCTGTTCATGATAATTGGTTTATACAACACCCAATTCCGCAAAGCGATATGCAATATCAATGGATTACGGGCGCAGCAACGAATTCTATAATTGGATATGAAACAAAAGATCATGCAAATGCGAGTCAGGCCTCAACGGATATTACATTTGCAGTAGAAAGCGAAATTGAAAACACAAACACTATAAAAATCGATTTTGCAGGAATGAACAATGTAATTATTGATCCGCTACGGCGCGATTTAAACACTCTAAGCTCATCAACTAATTCTTACAATAATACAGAATTGGGCACAATTACTGCTCCCGATACGTTAAACGCCATTTTGCTCCATCGAAATGGGCCAACTCAACATCCTTCATGGAAGCAAATTAGAAATGGAGAACATCAAATCGCAAGAGATCAGCGCCAAAACAATATGCTTTCAATTGTTGAAGGGCCGGGCAAAAAAGGGAGTAGCTTCCTTCACCTCACGGAATCTGCAGTAACTTCTCGTTATTTGCCGATGGAACATGTTTTTATGCCAAAGGGCGGTATGCAGCCTGTTTTGATTAAACACACATATGCAAACAATTTAGGAACTTTTGCTAATAAAAAGCTTGTCGAGAAATTGAATACCTATATTTTAGGCGGCGATGAAGTCTATGATGAGATTAGAAAATTATATTTAAACAATTCTATGCCATCATTCGCTCCTGAATTAATTAGTTTTTCCTATAAACAGAACATATGGCCACGCGAAGTTAATACATTTTTAGATAAAGTAAGGGGTCGAAAAAACTTTATTTATCCATGGAAGGATGCCAGAGCAAGTAGAACTCAAACGGACGTCACAAACAGCGTTAATGAAACAATAACTAGTCAAAGCATATGGCCATTAGATCCTAGACCTAATTTTGAAAGTGGAGGCGCCCCCGTAGTCACCCCGAGCGGCGAAGGCTCACTCTTAAGAACAAATGTTATTTTCCATAGTGGCGGAACTGCCCAAGCCGGCCCATTGTATGCTTACCCTTGTTTCGATATGCATGAAAAAGGAGCGTTAGGGATAGTGTATGGTAGTCATACACTGTGGGAAGCTGGCTCCCAATCCGGGAAAAATCCATTTTATAATACATATAGTGATTATAATGATGACATCAGACGCGTCGGCAAAGACTTCTCGGTGATTCCGGAATTTAATATGAGTCGCGACCATCTGGAGTATTATCTTGATGAAAAAGAGGGGAACTTTTTTGTTGATCGAGAAAACATTTTGGCATTAACAGGCGCCGCAGAGGTTTCTGGCAGCCATGAAGATAGATTTTTTGAGATTTATGCTCATGGCGACCCAATGATGCCCTTCGATATAGTTCGAGAACACCACAAAGGTCTCGCAGAGCCCTCAGAGATCAAATTGAAATGTAAAGCTTTGATGAAATTTTTACCTTATGATGGGTTTTACCCAGTGCAGCGAACAGTGCAGCTGGCTCAATTGTTTTCTCAATCTTACGCGCACGACGTAAGTTTGCTAACAAAAGATTTGTATGGAAACAGGATAAGCGAAAGCAATATGAGAACTTTTTACCAACCATTGTTTTCTCCTGGAATTTTATATAATACAATTAAAGCCGGCATTGCTGTGGATTGGCCGGCCCATACGGATTTAGTTCCATCGGCATCTTTTACTGGCTCTACAGCAAACAACACAGAAGATGATTGTGGAGCCGGCCCGGCAGTGCTTAGATTTCCAAGAATTGGCTCTGATTTTGACACTAGAATATCATTTGAGGCGCTGGTAGATCCAAAAGACTGGATAGCCGGCGTAAATTTTGCAGATTCAAACCCTCACCCATCTGCCAATTTGGGCTCTATGTGTCGATGGGGAGGAAATGAAAAATCTGCGAAATATAGATTAGCAATGCATAATTTTTTGGCAGAATCTGCTGATCTTTTCTTAGAGAATGGCGAACTTACATCACTCCAGTCTGCACCAGATACTGATCAGAATTTTTTCTTTTTCGAAGAAGAAAAGCCTTATATGATGGATGTTCTATTATATAGATCGCACGACCTTGCGTCTGCGAATACAACCACTGCTTTTGATATTGCACATTTAATAGGCGCCGATGTTCCTTCTGGAATAGAAATGTACAGCAATCCTGGCGCATTTGGCCCATTGGTGGATCAATCATTCGTTTGGACTGGCATTACCAATGGCACAAATCATGTTACCGGGGCAGCAAGAACTCCATATTTGCCGCCTTATTATTATGGCACTGGCCGCGCCCGGCTATCATTTACACCTTATAATGGCCCGGGCCGCTACACGATACCGGAAATCTTGACACACTTATCAGCTACATATGCGCGCATCGCCGGCACTGCTGGAACCTCTCAGCTTGCAGGCGTTAGTACTGCTAAAAATGCCTCTTGGAGTGAACCACAAGTCAATGCAGTCTGGGCGGTAAACCTTCTGCAAAGCCCAAATTATCATGACTATAATCAAGTTATTTCAACGGCGCGCGCTGCGTCTATAGATCATAAAAACGCCATGCAGGTTAGCGCGAGCCTCAATTTGTTTCAACTTACCAACGAGTCTAGTTTTCAAATCGACTCTGCCACAGGAAAAAATACAGAAGAGGTTGGTGGTTTCGATAAAGGCGCCCGATGGAGTATACAATCTAAGTTTGAGACAATTGTGCTTAATTTTAGTGGCAGTGCGCGCACGTTGTCCACCCTCGATTCAGGATCCAATGCATTTGGAATGTGGCATCAATATGGAGCGGTACCACGTGGGCAAGATGGTATATTTATGGAAGTTATGAGCCCAAGAAATCATCATTTGTTTGGCGATCCTTATACAGAGGCCGATTCTACGGCCGACGTGCAGAGAGAGACAGTAGTGAACACTTACAAGACTGGCTCACTGGCTCAAAAATGCGGATTTATTCAAGCAGGGAGCGTTTCAGCGTTGAAAAAAATTGGCACGCCAAGAAAAGACAATGAAGTTTCTTTAAAAGAGGCGATTGTTTTAATACCATTTATCAAAACGGTTAATAAGAAAACTTCTGCACTAACAACCAAATTTTTTAATTTGAAAAAAAGCACTGTCAACAAAGCATTAAAAGCCGTTAGAAAAAATATTCCACAATCAGAATCTGGAGTATCAAAATCTATTTATAACACAATTTTAGCAATGACTGAATATGTTATTCCTCCAAAATTTGATTTTATTACCCAAATGGAAGCGAATCATAAAAAGGTTAAACCATTCGCAATGTATTTCTTTGAGTTTGAACACAAATTAAGCCGCAAAGACTTAACCGACATTTGGCAAAATTTACCACCAGACATCGGAAAATCTTTTAAAGAGTCTGAAACAATAATTAGCCATAAATTATTGAAAAACGAACTAGTGAAAGAAATACCAGAAACAGATTTGTACTGGATTGTTTTTAAAGTTAAGAAAAAAGCAAAGCAAAATTATTACGAAAAGACAGCAGACACACTAGATGATGCATTATTCAAATTTGATATAGGTGGAAAAAAAGGCATCATACCAGAATATAGTTATAATTGGCCATATGATTATTGTTCATTAATTGAACTGGCAAGGGTTGATGCAGAAATTAAATTTGAAAAAATAGGAAAAGAAATAGTTACTATAACAACAACCACGACTACAGAAGAGGACGATACGACTATAGAAGAAAAAACCACAACTACAAAAGAGGAAGAGGATACTACAGGAGAAGATGACGTTGAAGCTCAAACAACAACAGTGGTTGTTACACCGGTCATCACCACGGGAGACTTAGTTAGCTAGGAAGTGAAAAAAAATGGAATTTTTTAATAAAAAAGAAGATGTAATTGATTTGGAAATAACACCGGTGGGTGAAATCTTGATATCTCAAGGAAATTTCACACCAGCATATTATGCTTTTTTTGATGATGAAATTTTATATGACGGCGAGTATGGTGGAGTAGCAGAGTCGCAAAAAGAGACTAAAGATAGGGTTAAAGATGTGCTTAGAATGAAGACGCAAGCAAATTTTAGAACTGCCGAAAATGTTGCCGCCATAAAACAAGGCCCCAGCTACAAACCGTTAAGCGAGATTCCTCAACACCAATCCAGTTTCATCTGGCTTGCAGGCCCCAGACTTTTAGAACAAGATCCGATTACAAAAAACTTTGCCTTACCACTTTCGTTGGGAAATTCAAAATATGATAGCACCACACTACCAGCTTGGGATATTAAATTTTTATATGGATCATTGAAAGATTCAATTCAAGTTATAACATCTTCAGTCAGGCCTTTTTTAAAAATACCACAACTTGATGCAGAAATCATATATAAAACATATAAAACTAGCACTTCTTTACCAAAGGATGCCCTCTCTGAGGCCGGCAAAAATAAACCAAAAAAACGTTATTCAGAGTTTGAAGAATTACATGAAGATCTAGATCAAGAAATAGTAGAACAAGACAATGCAGATGATCTTTATTATGATTTTGATGAAGATTTTATAATTCTTGAAATTCTAGAAGAGGGCACCCCCTATTCAAAGGAAAATTTCGAAATTGAAGTATTTGAAATTGAAATCGACCAAACAGCCCCGAACGAAACAAAAGAGATTTTAATACCTAAATATTTTATAAAACCACCAATACACATAAAAAACGATCTTTTGATGAGCTTTGAAGAAAAACAATTACAAACAGAAAAAGAATTACAACAAGAATTTCCAGACTTAGATGATACTTATGTTGAGTATTATTTTGAAATCTCTGCAGATAGCGAAATCGATAAAGAACTAATGTGCGAAGTTAAACCATTAAATAAAAAGAAAGGCGTTTTCATTTCAGATCAGTATGATTGTCATGATCCTAAAGAAGATATACCAATTACAAATATTTATGGAGACGAAGAGGACAGTGCTTCTCTTCCGGATTGTGAATAATGCCACGTATTGAAACAGGAAGTGGCATACCTATGCCATTTATTAAGAGAGTAAGCCTGGAATCAACACGAGGCAACGAACAAACGACAGCAACAGTTGATATCGCGTTAAAGAAATCTTCGAATGACGAGTGGGGTGGAATCAAAAAAAGCCTTAAGATGCACCTTGTTCACGTGACGGATCGAACAATATTTAATGATTACATATCTCCCCAATCTAGAGGGAAACTAATAAAAACACTTGCTAAATCTAAAAAAATTAAAAATCATTCACTGCAAACTGCTGAAATACACTCAATAGATATTTCTCGGCTGCCATCTGACACATATTATAATAAAAAAACAAAAACACGCGATTCTCTATATACACAGGCTTGTCATATCAAGAAAAAAGATCCAAATTTTTTAGGAGTTATTGCCATAGTGTGTCAAGATATGAAACCGAAACTTTCCAAAGTCTCGGCCGAAATTGTGATTGACAATGGAAAGCTTGTAACAGAAGCAAAAGTATATGCCCATTCTGCCCGGCCGAATAGCTCTTGGCCAAGGGCAGCCGTTGACAACATCTCTGCACAAGAACTAACAGTGATCAATACAACAATACAAGATTTTAGAGATGTGGAAAGAGTTAAAAATTTGAGAATAGATGAAACAGTTGTGCAAAATTCCATATTTAACTCACCAAATGATGGAATATCGCCCATCAACAAAAAGAAACCAAAAAATGCATATTTTTCTGATATAAATTTAACTTTCGATACACAAGGAAATTGTCGATGTATGTCAAGTGTAAATTGGGCAGATATGATCAAAGACCACTCTCAATTTCCGAGGCTGATATCTACAGAAGGTGCAAATGGAAATGTATCATTGGACTATGAAAAGTTTAATTTTCAAAAAATATTGTCTTTAAGTAGAATAAAATCATTTGTGGTCAAACGCCGCAAAGTTCATTATTTAAATAAATATAAAAATCAGCATTTAATGAATTCTCTAAATTCGAATGCATCAATGAAATCTTATGAGGACAATAAGGAAGAAATTATTGCCTCTTCAAATGATAACGGCCATACTTTGACATCAAAATTTTTTGCCAAAACAGAGTCTTCCACTAAAGGAGAAAAAGTTTCAAAACCAGTTGGACATATCAAAGAAATTAAAGATCTTTTCATCAGACAAACGACAAACAACAAAAGACAAGTTACCCCATCATCGCAATTTAGGCACTTCACCTGGATTGATTATTCAATGAAAGAAAATAACGACGGCGAATATCACTATAGTGTTGAAATTGAAATTGAAGATGGCACCAGGAAGTATTTAACAGACATGACAAATCGATTGAAAATGGCTCTCAGGGGTCTAGAAAGGTATAATAATCACACTATATTGTCAGCACAAAACCCCAGACTTAAATTTAGGGCAGTTTCTAATAACTTTGTAAATTTACACGATTTAAAAACTGCAGCCTTTGCAGGAAGTCCGTGGAAAACTGCGGCCGCCGTTTTGACAGAGGTCGCAAAAACATTTAATTCTCCTGTTGAATATGCACCTTCTTCAGATTTGCAACAAAATTTGCACCTGATGAGTTCCCCGTATACCGGCAGCCTTAAAGGAATATCCATGCTTATTGATGCGGTTAGAATTACGATTGGCAAACTTGAAAGTATGTTAAAAGTTAATCGCGGCACTCAAAATTTAGGAAGCGATTCGTCACCAAAATCTCCTGGTTTAGGAAATAGGTTTTCTTTAAATACATTTAAAATTAAACATGATTTTGAAGAGACAATCAACGCGCGCGAATTCACAGATGCTGGATATGATTATTTAGGCGAAGCTAGATTGCATGGAGTTAAGGGCTTACAAGGTATGAGTTTGAAAAATCTTGAGAGTCGAACAAGAGAAGAGACTTTAAAATATTTTTCTCCAAACCAAACTGATACAAATAAAATAATGACTGGAACGGAGTTTGAAGATTCCACATCAATAACAGAAATTTCATACCTAACACCAAAAAATGTACATTTGCCTTCGAATAATTATTCAATGTACTTTGTGAAAAATAACAAAGTTAAAGCTTTGGCAGACAAGAACACTATTAAAGCTTTAATTGATATTATAAGTTATAAAAATTTTGGACACGTTCCGGAAGTAGATGTGGCCCCTGAAGAAAGCGGAAAATTTACAAAAGATATTGATGAAAATGACGCCAGATCGCCCGCAAGCATGAAGATAGCAAGTAAAGTATTAGACTTGCTTTCATTATCAAATTGCACAATAGAAGCATACAATCCTCGCGAAAGAGGCTTGACAGAAGAAGAGATAGAAAAGAGCGATATTTTAGGAAGTTCTCTGACCAAAAGAAGCAATTTAGAGGCGGAAAGGGCCCTGGAGAACACAGCAACAACGGCAAAAAATAATATACCTCTGAATGTTAATAGTCTAGCGATTCCAATAACATATATGAAGTACGCGAATATATTGGGAGAAAATTCCCGGCTCAAATCATTTGACACCACTTCTCCATCTTTCAAGCATGAAAAATCAGTGAAAAGAAAAACTTTACCAAATCATTTTAAAAGTTTAATAGCTGCAAGCACAGGGGATATAGCGGTGAATCGTAATTGGTTTTCAGAAAAAAATACTTTAGAAAAAATAGCATTTTTCATCCTTCACCATAAGACCTTGGCAACAATTGAGGTTTTAAGCGATTTTAAGGGCGGGAATCTTCGGCAACCAAATTGGCGAACATTAGATCGCTCGATAATAAACGATGTTTCGAGATCAGAGAAGAGAAATTTGTTGTGCAGGATTATTCCATATTCAGATTCAGCACAAAATAGTCCTAATTCTGGGCAAATTAAATTGGAAAGTGTTGATTTGCCTATTTATAATCAATATTTTTTATTAAATATTGTTGATTCGCGACAAATTAAACCCAAGCCTGTGACAGTTGACAATTCAATTAAAAGCATGTCTAACAGTTTAGAAAGCGACACGTTTGTTAAGATGGATAACGAATTTATGTATACCACAAGTATAGAACCAATTTCGCCCGCTTCAGGGGTCACGATTCCCGCACCAACTGAGGGCGCCACCCCTTCGCGAAGACGAAGGTCTCGGGCCAGAAATGTACGCGCAACAACTGATCAACAGCAAAGAACAGCCTCCCCCAGAGCACCAAGAGGGACAACAACGATGGGGTCGTATTAAATGGCAAAAATAATCCACAAAGCAACAATTATTAGAGAGGACTCCGTAGGCGTTTATACGGGCGATACCCATATAGAACCAGCAGATCCTTTAAAGGCGCTAATAACGCATATGGAATACAAAGGCGGCAAATTACATCGCGTTGGACGGAATCCAGCAAAGAAGGATGACTCTCCCTTTAATATAGGCACAAAGGCGTTTATCACCCCAAACCAAGATTATGAATGCGGTTTTTATCCTATATGGATAATAACGACTTTTGGAATGGTCCCCGATGAAAAATACGCATTAAAAGAAGCATACGAACAAAAATTAAATGATTTATATCATGCCATAAAGCCCGAGAATTGGCCAGACCATTTTATCTTTCCACACACCCACACAGCATATGTGGACGAGTTTGGAAATGGATATACAATTTCAACGGATTTTGATTCCAGTTGGCTGGGGGCAGCGACAGAGACCGCAGAAGGCGACATACCAGTTCTTAGTGTGGGCGATTTTAGAGCAAAACTGGAAGACCCACATTTCACTCCGAACGAAGTGCCATGGTCATTGCCATATCACACGCATAAAGTTGTTAACTGGCAAATACAACCTGCGGCCGCCTCAATAAATGTCGACAAACTTCAACCTAAAGGATATTATGATGAAGATGGTAATTGGGTCGCACATTCCGAACTAGATCTTCATTCGCAAGAATCACAAATACATGGCCATTTTTACCTCCAAGATCAAATCACTGGCGAAGAGGACACCCCCGAAGACGAGGGAGAAACTAAAACACTATACGTGGCGACCCAGCAAGCATATGGTACAACTTTCTGCGATGTCGTGTCGATAGAAAGTGTAAATTTTCATATGAACAAAGACGCGTTCTTGGAAGAGGGCTTGGCGGTTTGGGCACCAGCGCCCGTGGAAGATTTAATGGCAGAGATGGCCGCGTTGTCCGGATTGGAAGGGAAAGATGAGCTGGTCCGATTTCGGATAACCCAGATACTCCAGCTGATGCAGGAAAACGAAGCGATGGCCAAGGAATATCTTAGGCCCAAAACTACAAATTGGCTAGACGGCATGTTCAATCAGTCTGACTATTATTATGATCATACGTTTCATACACATTATTCAAAAAACTCTACACAGAAAATAAAATACAACTATAATCAAGAAACATATGAAAAAGCCGCGGCCAATTTTGATAAAAGTACCCATTTGCTTCCAAATCTATATTCATTTGCCCTCATCGAACATCTTAAGAAGCACGGCGGCGGTGCTAGTGATGCTTTTTCACGCGTACCGGAACTCCAAAAAATAATAACTCTAGATATCAAAGAAGATGGCAAGCTTATTTTACAACCCCCGGGCACAGCCAACTCGGGATTCAACTTTTTTAGTATGAATGAATATTTTAAATTATGGGCCAAAGCAAGCGAAAAAGTTACCGACGCTACATTTACGAACTGGTGGGCCCGAAATGCCAAGCATACGGTTTTTGACCACACAGGAGATTTATTAAGAAATCAATATAATGATAGAAAAGATATATTTCCTATGTACTCAGAATTATCCATAGAGGCAAAGCTTGGCCCTATTCCATCCTCCAATCCGTTCGCCCCGGGCATTTTTACAACTAATTATTTTGCGAATAAAACCTCCGGAGAAGATGAATTCATCGGAATGGTAAAAATTGATGAAAATAAAAGTTATGCAATTCGATGGTTAATGGAAAAAATGATTGACAAAAACACAGAACTAAGCGCAGTTGGCGCCGACCCCACGGTACCTTTTAATCGTACTTTTTATCGCCGCGGCCAGGGAGGAAAGAATACAACACTGAATGATCGAAAAGTTTGGGACATGTCACCCTTTATCCGGTGTCCGGACCAATTGCTCATTCTGGGAGAGCCCGAGCTTACGTGGAAGCACGGAGTGGGTGACGGTTTAGTTTTGTCTTTCGACGCGCCCGTTGGCAACAGCAATCAACAGATGAAAGAAGAGATGTTGAACAATAAATTATATAGTGAAATATTTTTAGGCAACATGGGCGTCGCCGCCGAAGACGCCGGAATGATTTTTAGCGGTCTAACTGATTTAATTAAAAATGCGCACGGGCATCATAGTTCTGGAGATAATGAGCCTTCGCATGAAGGTAGCAACAAAATTGAAAAACTTGCTGGCGAATATTTTAGATGCATGCCCAGCGTTTATAACCCTGGCAAAAGGGCTTATTCTGAAATATTATTTTTTAGAATAGACAAATACGATGCGGACTCGCTCGGTTTCGATCCGGAATTTGAGGAAGTTCCCGAAAAAGACGCGCCGGAAATTTTACAAACTTATTGGATTCCACAACCTTTAGATGGTGCACTCATTAATTTTGTTGATACTCAAATAAAATATGGTGATAGCTATCGATATAAAGTTTTTGCTTACTCATTAGTTACAGGAAATCAATATAAATATTTAGGGCACGTTAATAATCTCGGCACCGCGGACGAATTTGGCGAACCGGTTTTCATTGGACAAGAGGCTAGCGCCGGCCTGGTGCTGCAAGACTCTTGGATCTGGGAACCAAGCGAAAACGATGGCACGCCCGCGCCCATAGCGGAGATTGTAATCGAAAACAGACCATCAGTTTATTTAATGGGCGA